>Ga0307517_10000726_pt1 | contig 56808 bp, 56 predicted proteins | sample 23_EM_MG_FD_194515 | JGI IMG/M metagenome (GOLD analysis project Ga0307517, IMG submission 194515) | Populus trichocarpa ectomycorrhiza microbial communities from riparian zone in the Pacific Northwest, United States - 23_EM | ecosystem: Host-associated > Plants > Roots > Unclassified | place... | reverse complement strand
TGTGTGGTCTTTCTATTTGCCCCCCCCCCCCCCCCTATTGTCCCCTTAGACATCTTCCTTCGAATCTCCTGCCCTTCCGAGTACCATCTGCAAGATTCTGTGTCTAGAGATATTTCCACCGCGTAGTCCCGTACTTTAAGTTTGAATCTTCTCCTTGGTGGCCTTATGTACAGTATATCGTACGGCACATTACCGTGACGTACTGTTAACTACGCCATACAAATAAACTACTGTTGATCTCAATGGAGATATAAGAGGGGGGTGGAGGGGAGGGTTTACACTTGCATGGCATAAAGAGAGGGAAAAGAAAAACACAATTTGTAATAAGTTTTTAAATATGAAATTAACTCCCTGCATGTAGATGAAAGATATTTTGAATCTGATTTGGCTCCTCATTAGTACCACCGCACTCTCCAAAATCATATGTGGTGCGGTGAATCTATCATACTTCTAAGACCATGCATGAAGGAATTGGCTCCATTGTGATTTTTTTTCTTCGGGGTTGTGATGTGGGGGTCGTGGAATGGGGTTGTTATTACGGGGTTGAGGGGCTCCTTACAGCATTAGTTTTTCCTGGATAGGTAGGTGCAGGAAGTGTGGGCCATCTTCCGGATTCAGGTCCGAGCTCGCGGCCGGGGGGGAGGGTAGGAGTATATAAACATGATCTTTATCAAACCATGTCCTTGGTAAAAACCAATCACCACCATACCTTAGTTGACGTCTAGCTTTCTATCGCTTTTCAGGGGTCGTCGGAAATGTTGGAATTTTTATATTCTTTGCTCTATCTATGATATCTAAGTAAACTCACGTTTACGCTTCAGATGGAGGGGGGGGGAAGCGGGAATTATGGGAGGGGTTAGGGGGGTGTCTGGTGTATAAAGAGGGTATACAGTTAGGAAACAAGGGAAAGGGTTAATATGATTGAAATTTCGAGCCATACTGATTTATCTGCATACAATAGAAATGTCCCCCAACAATGCCAAACCCCAGGCTACAAACGGAACGGACAAATCGTGATTTGACTACATGAGAACATCCGTGTAGAGGTTTGGACGGGTATTTCTTTCGACTGAAGGGAAATATTTAAGATGAAGTTCTGTCGTAGGCATATTCCGGGGGAAGGGAAAGGCGGGTATTAGTACAAGGTGGAAGCTTGAACTGGGGGAGGAGGTTGGGCGAAAGCGGGGGTGAGAGGAGGGAGGCAATGGCGGTGGTGGCCATGTTGCGGTCCATGCGGGGATGGCACGTAGGCCACCCGTGTTTGAAGGGGGTGAGGGGGTGATGGCCCTTATGACAGGCTGGGGGCGGCAGATTCTGGAGGCTGGAGCAGCACTATCACCCTCTAGTACCCACCCTCAGTAGCCCGATCGAGTGGTGTTTTGCCGTCGTTATCTGGTTTGTCGGGGTTGACGTCGCCTCGTCCGAGTAGCACTTTCACCACTCCCTCGTGCCCCCAGTCAGCAGCCCAATGGAGTGGTGTTTTGCCGTTGTTATCTGGTTTGTCGGGGTTGACGTCGTCTCGTCCGAGTAGCACTTTCACCACTACCTCGTGCCCCGACCAAGCAGCACGATGGAGCGGTGTTCGGCCGCCGTTATCTGGTTTGTCGGGGTTGACGTCGCCTCGTCCGAGTAGCACTTTCACCACTCCCTCGTGCCCCGACCAAGCAGCACGATGGAGCGGTGTTCGGCCGCCGTTATCTGGTTTGTCGGGGTTGACGTCGTCTCGTCCGAGTAGCACTTTCACCATTCCCTCGCGGCCCCGCTGAGCAGCACAATGGAGTGGTGTTTGGCCATCGTTATCTGGTTTGTCGGGGTTGACGTCGCCTCGTCCGAGTAGTACTTTCACCACTCCCTCGTATCCACACAAAGCAGCCAGGTGGAGTAGTGTTTTGCCGTCGTTATCTGGTTTGTCGGGGTTGACGTCGTCTCGTCCGAGTAGCACTTTTACCACACCCTCGTGCCCCGAGAAAGAAGCCAGGCGGAGTGGTACTTCGCCGTAGTTATCTGTTTTGTCGGGGTTGACGTCGTCTCGTCCTAGTAACGCTTTAACCACTCCTTCGTGCCCCCGCAAAGCAGCCCAATGGAGCGGTGTTTGGCCGTCGTTGTCTGGTTTATCCGGGTTAATATCGTCTCGTCCCAGGAGTGTTTTCACTACTCCCTCGTGCCCATCCCAAGCAGCCCAATGGAGTGGTGTCTCACGGATAGAGCCCATCTGATTAATATCGCAACTTTCCATCTCTACAAAACTGGATACAATCTCAACAATTCCGAAGAAGGATGCACAATGCAGACCACGGAACAGGGAAGGTTTATCGGTGTCCACATAGTACGAGCCAATCTTCTGTGCTTCAAAGAAAATTCTAATCGATATGTGGTGATCGTAGTCGTCAAATAACTTTAGTGCAAGTAGTTTCGCGCGATCTGAAAGGTCCCTTTTTGCGTGCACTCCCCAATATACAGATGAATATTGGAGAAATGGTGTGTCTAGGAGGTTAGGGGAGGGGCTGGCCGAAAGGGCCTTGACCTGCTGGGAATTTAGATAACTTAAGCAGGTTTCTGCTATGGCTGAGTGAGTTGCATCGAAAAGGTCGGGATGAGCCCGGAGGTATTCTTGAAGCGTAAGATGGATTAAACGGACCGTGGAAGCCTCTTTTTCTACTACAAAAAGTCCTTGACAACAGGCTAGCAATGTGTCTATTGAGGGAACGTTGTCGGTATCGAGGTTCGGCGATCCTATTTCGACTGCTAAGGCGTGGCACAATTCATCAACTTTTAGGGGCCGCTCCGCGTGAGAGATCCACATTAGGGCGGCCATGCCAAGCCTCGCTCTCTCCCCACTCTGTCTCTTAATCCGACCTAGCGCTGCGCCATAAGCGTCCCTCAACCCTAAACCGTTGGCCATTGCGTTGAGCTTTTGTCGCCTGCGATATATTGTGGTCTCCTGCAGGACGGCATCGATGTTCAGCGAGGCTAGCAGGAATCTAGATATGTATTTGTCAGTGCATGCTTGAGGTAGCCTCCATAGAGTTGTTTCTCCATACATTTCGGAAACGTCTTCCGGAATTCTCTTCAGGATCTCTGCTTTCAGAATACTGTTCATCGCATCTGGGGTTGTGTCTTCTTCCAGCCTTGAGTGAAGATATCTAATAATGTCATCTCTCTTGGAGCTTATTGGTAGACTCGTCACTCTTCCAGAAAGACGCCTTTCGATCTCGGGCTGGATGTGAGGCCTCCCAGTCACGAATATTCTGGTGCCTGGAGACTTTTGGAGAATTTGGTCGAGCGAATTAAGAAGCTTGACTCGATGTTCTGGCACACATTCGTCTAGTGCGTCGATGCATATGAACGTGCACTTTTTAGAAGAGGTATTCTGCAGCATGTTCACAATATTGGTGTGTTGGAGTCTCCGTCCATCAATAAAATTCTTCTGCTCCTCATACGCTTGCGCTATTTCCCCCGGTACCTCTCCTAGCCCGGCCACGAGCTGCCTGAGCAGGGCGCCCAGCATGCTCGTTGATGACTGATCTTTTTGGGCGGCAAAGTCAAAGTAGAGGCACGCAACGGTGACATTTTGTCCTCCAGCCTGATCACACAAGCTATCTATCACCAATGAGCTAACACCACGGCTTGTAAGTACTCGTCCATTTCTTTTATTCCGTGAGGTTCGTCCTTGTTACCTAATGTATGTCTTCCCGACCCCTGGATCTCCATAACAAAACAAGACTGTGTTATCGGATCCATCTCCCCCAGATGCAGCGTGCCAGCTTCTGAATTCCTCGGTTTGTAACAGCCATTCCCCTATACTTTCGATCCGACGATCTTGGATGTCTTGATGCCGTAACTTGGGATCCAATGGGGATAGCCAGGCTAGGATATTGGATCGATCATTATTAACTGTAAAGTTATTCGACACGCTAATAGCTGTGTTAAAAGAGTTGGTATTGCGACTAAAAGATTGCGACATTTTCACTTTTCGCAGGTTTAGGATATCGTAGATGGTGGAGGAGGGAGTTAGTCGACTGCTGGAATTCTTGGGGGTTGGAGAAAGCGGGGCCATTTGTGGAACCTCATCCGCCCCTTGTGCCGCATCAGGAGGAAATGCCACACTTATATAAGCGCTATCCTGCTGTGCTTGAGCACTGTACGAGTACTCGAGTATAGTAATGCACACCGTAAATTCTGCGCTATGCACCAACACCCCGAGCCACCTGTGAAGTACTCAAGTAGCTAAATCGACTAGTTCAGTATACACCGTAAAATACGTCGCATACTCAGGTTACTATTCCTTGATCGTCCTGTTTGGTACTACCTCTAGTACCGGTACCTCTGCACCCCAGAAACTGAAGTGATTGTATCCAAGATGGAGAGATATAAAAAAAGGATTCAACAATACGGCACTACAATGAAAGGGTCTTCAACTATTTATCCCAATAAAAAGGAAAGTCTCCAGTTTATTGATTTCCACTCGAGATGGTGTGCAAACTATGGCACAGAACAAGTCTATCCAACCAGGGGGATTATTTCCATACTGCCTCATTCGAATCTTTAGCATATAATACCTATCTTGAGAGTACCGACCAACTTAATATGTACAGGATGATGTCGGTTTCTAAGGTCGCCATTTGCGGTACAGTTCCCATCCATTCCGGGGCGGTAGATGAGGTTAGCTTATTATCACTATTTCTCCCTCCGCTAGTGTGGAATAGATTTTAAGTGTTGTGTGCTATTACTGCATGGAGAGATATTGAGGGATAGTCCTCCCAATTAGCTCACCAGAAACAGATAAGGAAAGTATCGCCCCCGAGAGCACTTCTAAAAGGGCTCTCAGGAGCACACCCACCACTCTAATTTCTAATTTGCCAAATTGAGCTGATGAAACATTAGAGAGGATGGAATGATCTGAAGATTTATTTTCAAAGGGGGAGGCGAGAGTGAAGGTATCTGATATCGTCTCTTGTATAAGGAAAAGAAATAGACGGAAGGGAGAAGAAAGGGAAATGAGAGTCTATATATTTACTGTAATCTGAGACAGGGGAGAGGAAGATATAATAGGATATTTCCACCCACGACGATCATCAGGTGCCCGTTTTTTGCACAGTTCCGTGGTACAAGTATCTCTCGAGTTGTGTGGTCTCATATCCTACTGTAGGACAGTACTGGACCCATAAACGACCACCTCCACCCAAAATCAAAGGGGATCTCTCACCAAAAACATCCGGTGAACAAAAGAAGACCTCCATTGAAATCTGCTGACAACTCAGGAAGAGATATACCACTCTTCCATTAAGATCCCAAATCCAGCTTTCAGTGGGATAAGTATTTGCTCCCAAGTCGCATACTATATTATCTGCACCATAGCTTTTCGATAAAGAGAGCTATAACTCCAGCCCACAAAAACTACCATTAATCCCCGCCCCCGCTTAGAGAAGTATAATCAAGTATGACACCGTCCGACCACCTCACCCCGCGCGTTGGCGATTTCCAGGGAGCTCCTGGGACGCAGCGCATCATCACCTCACCTCATTCATCCCCTCTAGATATATACTGTAATTATAAATTACGAAGATGATTTCCTTCGCTACCACAAGAGTGCGGGGGGACGTGAGTGCATCTGGTTCTCTATAGAAATATCAAGAAACCTCTATTACGTCAAGCACAGACTTTCTAACTTTTCCCATTTGTCGGGGGTGTCGGAAGGTGGACAACGGGGTTTACGGAAGGGGTGGTTTTCAACCTCTGCCATATAGTAGTTCGGAGTCATGTTTAACTTATTCTTTTCTCCTCATCTCATCTCATCTCCCTTTTCATATTTCGTTTCAGACATGTTTCCGTTCCGGGCCCACTGATACACGTACAGTACTGGCACGGAAAAGCCCCGCCGGAGCCATCACACAGACAATACTAATCACGAGTGATACCACATGATTCATATTAACCTTCTTGTTCCCTTCTTCTAACAATAATAATAATAAACGGGCGCACAATCCATATACTGTGCTGCCTGATATGAATCGGAAAAGGAGAGAGAAGAGCAGAAGCTAGAGTTGCGTGTATTTGCGCCTGAAACTCGCTCGAGGAATCGCTAACTACAAATGATATACCATACCCTCACAAAAGAAAGGAGTAAAAAAAGCGAGAAAACACACAAACTCCTGGTACGGGCCGGGGCGGGCAGGAAGGGGGGTCATGTAAAGCTTAAGCTTTAGTGTTCCTCCTCCGTGCCCGGTGGGTTCGGGAAATACCACGTTGTCACGCTATAAGTCCGTTATTATGATACCCTGCAGTCAGAAAACGGGGAAACGTACGCAATCATGAGGTAAAATATGACACACAGCGCGCCTTCTAAGTAATTACTCTTCCGATCCTTAATAAAGTTCCCCACGATGAGGACGGAGAAAACTAGTGCGATAACCATAAAGACTTCGAAATTGAGGTCGAAAGGTTTGTGCGCTGCCCAGCTAACCAAGACCACTATCGGGGAGACGAGTAGGGCGGTTTGAATTGTTGAGCCGAGGAGGTGGGAGAGTGCAAAGTCCATTGCATCTAAGAGGGTGAATGTTAGCGAAAGGATAAAAGTAGGAGGTAGGGGGTGATCTACCATTCCACGCTTCGTCGATTCCCTTGAGATGCTCAGCAGCCTTTTCCACCAGCGGTACTAAAATCAACCCCATAAAGGCATCGGACACCTTCTTATGCGTGACAATCCAATGAATTTGTCTAACCAGGAATATGGCGTGCAGGGTGACCAACGCCAAACTAAGGAAGGTGAAAAATGCCGCCTCGCCAACCGTTAGGTTTTCCCGGCGCATATTTTCCGCCCGGTCTTTGTTCCTCTGCTCGCTCTCGGCGAGTGCCTCGTCAAACTCGGAGTGATGGGTGGCGAGCTGGAAGAAGAGATATATGATGTAGGCTATCAGCAGTAGTACCGCCGAGAAGCGAGATATGTGGATAATCCTGTGTTCAAGTATGTCGGCGGGGAGGCTGTCAGACACTGACTCGGAAAAGGCAACTGGGAGCATCAATGCCGCTACGCTAACTAGGAGTAGTCCGCCGCCGGTTTCTGCTACGGTTTCGCTGAACTCTTGCGCTTTCGTGCGGATCCCACCGACGACGAAGCAGAGACCCGTACAGAGCAGGAGATTGGCCAACATGCTGCCGAGGAGAGCGGCTTGGATGACTTGGAATTGGTCCTATCATTGTTAGACATGCTTGCCAAGGAGGATGCTATCATTATTAAGCCACCTTGAACAATAACACGAGACATAGAATAACCTCGACGGCAGAAGCGACGGTAAGTTGGATTATTACACCAAGCACTCTTGGGAGCTTTCGGGCAAATTGGGCACTGGAGAATGCTAGTCTGGACCAAAGTTAGTGCCAGATCAATATGGATAATACAGCAAGGGAATTGTACAAATTAGCCATAGGAATCATAGCTAGATAATTGGTTAAAAATATCCATAAATGCCAATCAGGCTTCAACCAGTGAAGCACCAAGCCAATAGGGGAAAAGGGTATGAGGACCTAAACACCATTAGCCCACCCCACTTATGCCATCACAGAAGGGAATGGACGAACGTTGGTACAAGCGCCCAAAGTACTCGAGCTCCTCAACACAATAACGAGAGCACGGAAAGGATTACAGCCCCGCCTCTTCGGCCTCGCCATCTCGGCGCCCAGCACTGGCGAAGAGGAGCCCCTCTCAACCTTCCCATGATTCCGACCATGATTGTGGGGTTGCATCTCCATGTCTTGTCCGTGTTGGTGACGACGATTCGGATTGTGTGAATGCCGATTATAAGGATGTGAGGGATGGCGGGCGAAGGAAGCCATTTAATAGAGCTCTCCCAGTCGTGTGCAGAATGTCTCTTTTTCCCTTTCTTCCTCTCTCGCACGGTCCAGGTAAAAGGAAGGATTGGTGTTGAGGGTGGAGGAGCCAACCAACAACTTATCCACAGGTGGTCCACCTGGATCCTTAACATCTATTTTCTTTTTTAGCCCATGCTGACACTGAACCAGCCCACTCATTTTTTCATTTACTTTTTACCGCCCTATTTTCCCTCCGATCCTCCCCCATGTTGTGCTTTGGTGCTGTCTTGCGAGCAGCCATTGTCCGGGTGTGGCTGGGATTGTAAACTTGGCAGTAGTTGAGGTCACGTTACTTCACTACTATGGAATAGGCAACACGGTAAGTGAGGCCAGTAATTAGCTTAGGCCCCGACAGTTCCTGACCTTTCATGCCGGCCCACTTCCAGGAAATTGTCGATGAGGATTTACTTGCTGTAGGATATCACTGTGCTTGGGGGGGGGATGAAGTTGTGGATGGGAGACCCTGCCTGCTAAGCCTTGTTGTGAGGGATAACCGCGAGCTGAAGCCGTTAGATCCGATCGCTACGAATTCCGAGTGACGCGTCGTGTTCTCCACGAGCGCTTCGGGTATTAGGCGGGAGGGGGTTAGCTGAGCCTCATTGAATGATCGTACTCCAGCACTCGAGTAGAGTTGCTCCTGCAATACTAGTCCAGCAAAAGTGTGCCGCCGGGATGCCGTGTTCCGAGATGCGCGCATTTGTGAAACTCCCGGAGCTTTGGTGATTGGGCAGGCTTGCTGTACTGTTGTCGTAATCCTCGTTTGAGCTCGCACCATATCATATTCTGTTTGAGACCGAAGGCTGTGCAAATGAAGATAAGGTGGGTGAACAAGCTTTTTTGCCCAGGTAGGGGAAACCAGGATCGGGGATTCGGGTTAGGGGTTTTTTGTTTTTGTTTTTTCTCTCATCAAGTTTCTGCAGAAAGTTCTCCTTCTTTGGGGGCCTACTCGAGCAGGAATCCGGTTGAGGCAGTAATGATTGGAACGAAGTGCTTAGAGGTGGTCGCTCACAGAAGTATAAGTCCTTACACAGGCTGACCTCACGAGCTTCGGATACTCTGATTGTGCCCCAGCGCAGTGGTAAATGTAGTAGTTGTGAAAACGAGTTTGGTGATGCCCCCTGTAGACTAGAGCACGGCTTTTCCCCTCTCCTAGGAACATCAGCCCTGGGTAACTTTTGGCGCAAGCCCGCGGCGGAGGGAAACTCCAATTCTCTCACCAGTCTCACATTCCGCATCGCCATCCTGGTGCCATCGGTGATTTAATCCGGAGTCCCTGACAGAAATGGATCCGTGTGCATATCACGCGCTCAGAAGACGGAGACAAGCGTGTCAAGGCTACAAGTACAATGCGCAATACTTTCTTCGGGAATGGAAAAAATAAATATTTAATATCCCTCACTGACACATCCGTAGAGGGCTACCTGAGCTGAAAACCAAATATCTACAGTTCTTCCTCGCTCGGCTGTAGATAGGTAGGAAGGGTGGGTGGCCTCGGTGATGATAAGATCTCGATATCGCTACTGTCGAGAACGCTGTATCGCGCTCGCAGCCCAGAGCCGTCATTAAAACGGACAAGAGTGATCATCCAGATTCTCCGCTAAGCGACGGGACCGCATCAAAAATTGTAAACTTGAGCTACAGCAAAGATCTTTGGGAGAGAACAATTGGGAGCAGCTGCAAAGTACTAGTATCCCTTAGTCCGTCAGCGCGCACAAGAAAACTGGTGGAACAGGTCTCAGTTTGAAGCCTTTGGTAATTTATTTCCATTTAGGGAAGGATAATTCCCAGATCCCGTTATTTTCTTGACCGGACTTGCTATTTCCTTAACTAGTTTCCTTGCTCAGCACCCGGCGGACTAGGAGTAATATCATAAGAAGAGCACCATCTAATAATAATAACAAATAGAGAGCATAAATCAGAATCAGAAATAGCCCAATTTCATGCCAGTTTGTTGTGATAATAAAAACTCCCCTCTAAACCTTTGATTCTCACTTGTTCAGTTGGCCTAACCGGTCCAGGGTTTTGACTTTGGCAAAGTATTTCTCAGATATCATGGTTGTCCGATCCTGCATTACAATCTACTAGTTTCCAATTTTTGGTGTCCCCCCCAATCACACCATGGGGATACCGGTATAATACGTGTGGCTGTGCTTTGTGTAAGCGGCAGTTTATAGCACTGTATTAGTACTGTACTCCACGTTAGCATATAGTGAAAGGCACACCGTGTGCTATTAGTAGGCTATAGTTCGTGAGGTTTCGCAGTGCGAGCAAGGGTTGCATACCGAGAACGTTCTGAAAATGAAAAAGGAAACTAGCCGAATTTCTCTCATTTTACTGAGTTCTAAGTCTCTCCAATGAGGGGATTCTCGACACACATGACAGGAAGCACGGTGCCGGTGGTACGGCACGGTACCACGCCACGTCTCCCAAGACGCCAATGGATTAGTGCTTCCACATTGCAACCAGCAGCTGATTGCATCGTGCTCAGTACTCGTGCATTACTGTACAGTGCAGTACGCTGGCTTTTGGTACACATATTTTTGCAGGATGTGGAGATTGCTAGCGTACTGCATCCACCACTAAGATGCCAACAGAGTATATGGTTCTGCGAAAGTTTACTTGTATTGTGGAAGGAATTTCCTAAACCCCCGTGGCCTATATCTTCCTTCGCCAAAAGATGGATCCTGTCAAAAAATTGCAGAGACAGACATCGCCTTCTGGACTTGCCAACCGTCAATCAAATCCATACCCGCAGAAAGGCCATCACTCGCCTTCTCATTAATGCTTGAAATTTGGAAATTTGGGAATTCACGCTTAGGGGAAGCCACCGCCGAGTTGTATCAAATTTCAATCTCCCAACACCCCCTCCTCGTCCAGTTCGACTTTGAAGGCTGCACATATCACCCCCGAGAGGGGTCCTGTGATAGGGGGCTATGTATGGTGGGGGGGTTGTACTAGTACGGTTGGGGTGCCGGCATGGAAGGGCTGAGTTTGGTTGCTGGGAGGGATTTTTGTTTGGCAGTTGCTGGCTTATAAGCCATCCCATGATGTGTTGGAACGTGGTTCACTTTTATTTAGCGTCTCCGGAGAGTAGGGGTGTTTAAGCATTTGTGCCGTTCAACTACTGTGGGTGCCATACAATAGTGGTATCCCTCCTAGAACTCTACCCCCATACTCTTCATACAATGCCGCACCCTCTCTGGGCAACTTTTAGCGTGTACCTTGCCTTACCCACGAGTCGACAAAATGCTTGTTTGTATCATGTTGCATGAATTACGTTGATGACTATCTTTTAAGCAAGGTTTACCGGGGGGTTATTAGAAAAGAACGTCCAGGTTGTGTGAGAAGTCGATGATATCCTTCTTTTTGTCTCTCCTGAGAACCTATTCCCGTACCACCCACATGCCGAAAGCCATCCTGTTTTACCTTTCTCCTCACTGATTTGGTTGGTGCCTAGCTGGTGGAGGAGTGGTTCTCAGCTGGCGGTGTGCCACCTCATGCATGGGCGACGCATGGGATATCACGAGTCCAGGTTTGGTTTTCCACTTGAGATATTCTGGGCTGGCATAACTTAACCCTCCAACCTGTCAAACTTTGCTACCAATGGTAAGATAAAAAAAAGAATTAAAGAAACCTCACTTCATCAGATTCTAAGGTATAATACCGCCATCACACTTTTCAAGCGATACTCGAGTGCGATTCCATGACCTGCTCCCAGGAACCGCACTCTGAATTTTTGCTCGCAGGCCCATGTAATATAAAATCCCTACTCTCCAATCCACCCCCCGGACCCTTCACTTTTTATCACGCAAGTTACCATGGGATCGCTGGTTTGTTTGTTGGTGGGTTGGTTGGTCAGAGGTAAGGTCAAACAAAATAAACACCAGAGAACTTAGATCATTGCTCTAATGTACTAAGCGCCTACCAGCTCTCCTGCCTATGATACCGACGAACTGCGACGCAGTATAGATAGCACACTAGATCAAACTGCCTACTAGACTTCATCAGCACCCACTCTTGATCACCAGTCTTCTAAGAGTGGTTACAGGAAAGAAATACAGCTCTACAATCTTGGAAATAGTTCTAGGAATCTCTAGAATAAACACACAGACCCCCGGATCCGCACATTCCGGTTTGTTGCATAATTCGGGCTTCCGTGATCTCCTCCGGACACTTATGACCCCCGAGCCATGCCTGAGCTGATCGGGTGATTGTTGATTTTCTACCAGGGGCCCGGGGATCGGAAGTGCGATGGATGTGCAGATATGATAATGCTACAAGTACTACGCTGGCAGGTCACTGCTAAGATATCGTCTTGTCATGTTTTATTGACAAAAAGTTGCAGTTCTTACCACCTTACTACGATTTAATATTTGGAGGCACACCCATGATCCCTCAATTAGGAGTTCCTAGACCTACAGACCCAGAGTTACAGGAATGCGAGTTTGAGAGAAGGACAATAGTTCACGGCTACCAGATCCCCACTTCATAGGACCCACACCACTTGCCATAACATACAAAGAAAATAACGGGAATCAGGTAAACCTCCGGCACCAACCCTGCAAAGGTACAGTATATACACCTCCCAAAACCCCCGAATCTGCTACTCCCTCGTCCTGCTCAACCCAGAACGCCCATTCCTTACCCCATGACACCCCCGGAGAATCCCAACTCTCCTCTACAATCCCCTATGTTCCACTCCCAACCACCACTTCCTTCATCCCCGTACCATTACCTCCTTTCTGTCCTTTACATTTCATGCTCACCATCCAACCTGCCCCACTCACAACCTTGGAATCTCAAGGGGTGTTTTCGATTAAGAAGGAAGTGGGTCCTTCTCTCCCGGGAACAACATATGGGGAATGGAGGTTGAATATTGTTCTATATATTGGCCCACCGACGCTGAGGTTTCGGTGAAAACGTTTTTACTAGACACGTGCCGCGACTGCAACCGTTGGGAAGACTTACTACTCGTTGTGTCGCTGGAGGATTGGTCGGGATATGTGAAATGGAGCATGAAGGGGGTCAGCAAATACGGCAGATTGATTTTGCCTAGCCATGTCCCCCTTTTTTTGATATCCACTGTGATTGTAGTTGACAAACCAAGGTTCACATCAATTCTAACATCCCAGTCTTCCCGGATGGGAGCGGGATACAGGATACAAGTGCCGTGCCGCCTCTAACCGGTACATTTTCCACAGAACTGGTATGATACCGTATAGGAATACATTCAATGCTCGGGGGTTACCCCCCTGGAACAACGAGCTCGTCAGAAGAAACAATTGGCCTAGGGAAGGCATGTTTTTGGCCTAGGGATAAGCCCGGCCTTAAGGTAAACTTTAAAAACCCCTAATTTCCCACACCTCAGCCAAATACCAACACATACCTTTACTATGATAACCTTGGGCTCGTCTAACCATTAGCCCCTACCTAGTACCTACAACCCTCACTTACAACGACGCTTTGGAGATAATTTTGCCATCCGTTGTCCATAATATGATATTACAGATGTTGAATTCTGCCCCATAATTGGGTTTATGGTGTCAAGCGTTAATTAATATTACCGAACGAGGGTTCCTGCGCAAGCGGGCATTTCTCGGGGTATTCCTCTCGGAGATTAGGGCTTGGAGTGTGCTTGAGGTGAGCTCTGGGGTCCTGTGGCCAGAACCTGCTCTGCATTCTCTTCGAGTATTGGTCTGCCGTTTGCTAGCAGGAGTGCATGGGAGGGAGGGTGAGGATTGGTTAGAGGATCGAGAAACTCGGAGCATCTAACCTGAACTTGCTATCTAATGGGACCCCTTTGGAAGTAATGAGATGGGTTAGCCAATAGCCTACCATTATCCCAAGCTATAAATTTGGTAAAAGTCTCCGGGGATACACCTGCAGGATCGCCGCTAAATTTACTGTATCTAGGGTGCCCCTAAGGAGTCGAATGCTGACCATTTTGAAATTGCTAATAATAAAATCCTCAGGACCGGTGTGTCGGGTCAGAATCCACAGGAGGATAATTGGATCATGATTAGAATTTAGCATAGCAGCAATTCATATATTGTACTTGTTATTATACCTATTACAAAAGCATCTCTTCTCGGTCAATGGCATACTCAAAACCAAATAAGGGAAGGAAATAAAATGTTGCGCGGTGGATGCTTTCGCAGCCAGGATTTTTGGAAGCGCTTGCAAACACATACTATCCCATGTTTATGACTGAATAGCAGAGAATACCTCCAGAGTATCATACAAAGGATGAAAACGAGAGAGCAGGGTCATACTCGGGTATACCATTGAGGCACAATTGTGGAATCTTTGCTAAAAACTTCCTACATAGGGTCCTTAAAGTACTGCACTACTCCTATCTCCACTCCAAGATTGGCCACCAGTTTTGGAATAGCCACCGCTAAACCATAAAAAATAGTGTTCGAGCTGTTTGAGTGAGAGCAGCGAAAAGTGCCAGCAGCCGGTAAAGGTCAGATATGAGAATGGCCTTACAATTCACCGCAATCTTGGATCTTTCGAAAAATCCTGGGGGTCGATTGTGGTTGTTAGGAGGAAAGAGTCCAGCGCCTAGATAATATTAGAGTTTACGAGTTCATATTGATATAGGAGGCAGCATACGGAGGAGATAACAGGCTTGGGGGTTAACAGTCAGCTTTGAGGCCAGAAGAAATCACTCTCCCTCATTGACTTTAGATACTACTTCAGAGTTTTCCCAGCATAACGCTTCTTGAGAAAAGCGGCATCAGCACTATCCTCTGTATGGCCTGCAGAGGCTGTTCTAAAACAGGTGCCCAATTTTGGCGCGGAGACACGAGTACATGAGACTCACCCCGTCTCCTATCCTTTCAATCTCATAGTTGAAATCACTTCCTTGTTCAACGGGATTTGACATAGTTGCCGTGAATGCGATGGATTGAAGCAGCTCTGGGATTAATCTTATTCCTGAATTATATTGTAGGATGGAAGGTAAATATATCACTGGTGACTACCATCCAGAAAGCCCTCTTAATACTTGAATTTGTATAATGATATTTGGGAATGGTGCTTTTGCTACGTCGAACGCCTGGGTTTCAAACCTACGGATGAGAGCAATGTGTTTAGTGATAACTGTGAAGCATCTACACCAGAGCAGCGTGCGATATATGGCCCATAAGCCAGTATATACCCCCAACTCCACTAAACGCCACTCCCGCTGGAAAAACTCGTAATATTCATCTTACGACTCACAACTGAGGAACTAACATTTATAAGTGACACGAGTGTGCTCCTATCACGTGACTCGCCAGTAGATGACACCGCTAGTGCTCAAACACCTGTGTAGTTGGTTCCTAAAGAGCCCCGCCTGGCAAAACCACCAACCAGTGAAGTCTGAAAACCGCCTATCCAAAACGCTAAGCTAAATATTAAAACCTAGCTATTATGCTTTTGTTTTCCACAGTGCTATCCAAAATGTATGAGGCCGATTGCGAGATTTCTCTAGTTGCCAGTTGTGCCAAGGTGCTGAGCCCTCCCGTAGCCAGCTTCGTGTAACCCTACATCTTAAAAGTACCCTCATCACCCACCCATCCCCTCAACCATGGAATCCCCAGAATGACCGCAAAACTCCGCCCAGAACCCTCCATCCCCTCAAACCTCACCACCTTCATCAGCTCCGATTTGGGGATAACCAGCTGGTCCCCTCTGGACCACGGTGGCCACAGCTTCGTCCTCAAAATCACCACTTCCCCTTCCTCCACCTCCGATGCCCCTACTACTAGCGTCCTCAAAATCTTCCGCTTCCACCTCCGGCCCTGCAGAGATGTTCCAACCACCACTACATCCACAGATCCATACCACTACTACAATCTCGAATCCGCCGCCTACTCCCGCCTCAAAGACTCCCGCCTAACAGGCACCACCGTACCGGAAATCTATGGCGTGGTCCACATCACCCCTGAACATGAACACCACCTCGCTGTCAACCAGGGCATGAAATCACTGACGGGCATGCGCCGGCACTTCCGAGAGCTGACGGTGGTGGGGTTGTGGATGGAATATGTTCCTGGAGCGCGATTGTTGCCGAGGGACGCAGGTAGGTGGGCGGAGGAGTTGAGGACGGGCTTGGTAATGATCCATGCTGCAGGGGTAGCACAGGGGGATATTAACTGGAGGAATTTAGTTGTTGGGGAGGGAGAGGGGAGGGAGAGGGTTGTTTGGGTAGATTTCAGTACGGCGGGAGTTAGGGGGGAGGGGGAAGGAGATAAGGAGTGGGAGGAAAGGGTGGGTGGGGAGAAGGGTAGATTGGAAGGATTGTTGACGAGAGCTAGTAGGAGGGGGAGAGGGGTAGTTGGGAATTAGGTGGGTGAGGTAGATGGGGAAAATCCGGCGGAGTGGCGGGGAACGCGCGGGTATGGATTCAGGCTCAAGTGCGGGAAAGTGCCGTACTATGCTAAGTCAGCCGGAGGAAGCACGCGATCACTATATCCCACCCCGAACTTCACCCGCTGTTGCCATTGGCTGTGAGTATGGGGTCTCGCAGAGACCTCTGGGGTGATTCCCTATGGGCTCCCAGGCTCCCCTATAGCACTCACATGAGCACCCACCACAAGAAGCTGCAACGTGATAGACAACTCTCCTCCCCTATTTGCCCTCGCCCACAAAGTCAACCATGTAGCATGAAAATGTAACTCTCTGAACATACCTGTGCAAATATTTGTGAATACCTATCCAAAGGTCAACTATCGTGATGCCATCGTACCAGTAGAGCACACCGTAAATGAAGTACCTACTTACAACAGGAGAGGACGGCAGAGGCCTCAGCCCACCTGAGGCCATACCCAAAGAAGGGAGGGAGCCTCTGAGCCCACTTACCACCTATTTCTGTCCCTTGCCTGTACCGTACCCCACCAACATTAGAACCACTCCAAACCCCCGCAAGCTGGTATAAAACAATCCCCCGAATCCCACCGTGAGGTAAACTGACAGCTATCACGAGAGAAAGTCGACCACCGGCACTCAACCAAGCCATATAATATTATATACATATATATAAAGAGATCGCACCAACAACACCCTATCTCTCTTACAAAGGGCAGTGTCATGGAGCCCTACTTCATTTCACCCTTATGAGTTGAGGATTCAGATATACCAGGCAGTACTATAAAGCCCGCAGATCCGACACCCGCACAGCAATGCTGCAATCCCCCCCCCCACAGAGTTCAGGTTTCGGGATTCACTTGAGCCGATAGCCATATAATTCCTTTACCCGTACTAACCGGAGGGCTTCGACGGCAGGCTGAGTGAATCATCTCAAGTAACCAAGAGCCATGCGATTGGGCTACTATATGATAGAGAATTGAGGCATTAAGAGGTTGGTCATTGTGAATCACTCGTGGATCATTTAACCCTTGTTACTGAAAAAAAGTGCAATAGCCAAGCTATATACCGGAGATATACTAGAGCGCGAGATACTTACGAACCCCATTCTATCTCAGATTTTGTATTTTTTGTAAAATCCGCGGTTTATTCGTAGCTAGCTACAGGAAAGCCATGGCATTCACCCTGAGGTACAGCCAGAAAACCTTACTTAACAAAAGAAATCCACCCCTGCCCAATAATGCTCTCCAATCCTACAGTCCCTCTGGTATGGGGCCAACCGCACATCCTCCCCAAAATAAGAAAGGCAGGCAGAAAAGGAAACACACCACCAGTAAGTAGACAACCAATGTAACACACCCTCTCCCCATTTTCCACATCCCAGTTGTAGAGAAACAAGGCAGACCCTTTTTCTTGTTTTTTTTTAAAAAGGCACAAGAAACCTTTCTTTATCAGTAACCCAAGCCAGGCCAAGCTGGGAAAAACTAACCTTGGGGATGTTTTGTATTTTCAGCCCAAGCCTATGAAGCTCCAAGTTCGGCTTGGGGATAATAAATTCGAGAGATCTTCAAAATAAGATCATTGTGTTTTCCCCCCCCGTATTCGCCTTCCTGATTAGGAAGGCGAAAGGCGGGGTAGGAAAACTGGTTCGTGAGGAGCTTGCTATCCCAGAGGGCTGGGAAGGCCCACTATTTATACAGTGAGACAGCAACTTATATCGGCAGTGGAGAAGAAATCAAAGGGAACAATATAGAACACAAGAGAAAACAAATGAGAACAGAATTGCATTATCTGGTTGACTGATTGAGCAGTGACGTGAGGGAAAAGATCAGTAGGGTAAGTCAAACTCGGAGAGTAGGTAGGAAGCCGACGCTAAGGGAGAATGACCGGCTATGTCATACTCTAAGACGTAGAAATTTCGTATCCGAAAGCCTAATTTCAACACATGTGGTGACGTCCAACACGTCCAAAGGGTTCCAAGCTAAGCTATACCATATCAGAAAAGTGCTCATCCTTCTCGAGGGCTTTTTGTCTCTTAATCTAGAGATTCGACTATACTCCAGCGAGTGAGGAGGGACTGACCGGCTCCCAGTGTAGAGAAGAGCCATAACCTTCAGGATGAAAGGGAAAATGGGAGGAGAAAAAGTGTATCAATACAATCTTTCTACCAACAGAAATACTTGGGCTTGGAAAAATTGGAGAAAGGAGGATATCACGGCATCACAGGGAGAAATGAGCATTAGCCTATTCACGGCAAGGAGCTTGAAGAAATCATGTATGATACCACCGACATACTCGAGTAGATTGCTAAAGATCGGCAGATACGATTTATTCCGTCGGTATTCCGCATTTACCAGTATTCACTAGTATTTGGGGGTGGTTCACAAGTCAACCCCCACCTAGTCCCTCTTAGGGAGAAGCCGAATTATAAAATTAACACGCTACAGAGCCTCTTCCGTATATAAAGAAATGACCGCAGCCGAAATATCAGTGATGAAAGCAAAACCTAGATGTGGCTATGAGCGGGAGGAGGATTTGGCGGGGCTATTAGATGCCCGTAAACTGCCAAGTGCACAACAGGAGAGCACTGCCATGATACCGCATCCACAGCCCGCAATCGTCCAGTCCAGGCCATTGAGCCCAGCGTCACGGGCCGTCTGGCGAGACTCGGTGACTAACCCACCGTATAGGAACAATGAGTGATTTCACGCGAGCAAGAAATGGGCTTGTGCTCAGGCTACTATGGTGTGCTCAGGCCGGTGGTTTCTGCAAGCTCTTACGAGTGGTGGGGAATACTGGGATGAATAACAAAAAAATGAATGTTGATGTGATATCATGTCTGCTTGTGAGGTTGATAATTAGCAGCATCAGGGGGTGTTGGGGTTGATGTTTGGGTTAGGCACGGGCACCCCGAGGTGAGTGCCCCGCACGAATAATACATGTATGACGGGTCTTCAGGTAGAATCAGTACGATAGAGATGCGATACTGGAAATGCTACCGAACGTAGAAGTGGGGAAATCGGGGGTATCAAACTTCCGGTTTCTAGAGGGATAATAGAGTGCGTTTGGATCACAGTACTCTAAAGCACCTCAGACTTCTTTGTGGTTTCCATCAGGGCTTGTCTAGCTTAGATCAGGTTAAGCTGTGGTTCCACTTCATTCATTTCCTTGTCAGAGTGGTTACTCCTTCACAAGTTGGGCAAGCGCTCGATGGACTTTTACCCACATGACCGAAAAGTACGGGTTTACTCGCATCTCTAGCACAATTATGAAGAATGTTCAAGCCATTAAACAACTGGGTACGACGCAGCATCGCCACTCCGCTCCACACCCAGGCCAATCTATCCATTAATAAGTTGAAGCATGTCATCAACTTCCTTAACCACATTCGTAAGGTTCTCATATCCTCCTTCCGTGATTAGGATATCATCTACTCCTCGTCAGTCACTCCTCTTCCAGAATGATGCAATACCCAAGCGGGTGAAATACCTTCAATCCTAACACCTCCAACATCCCAATATTTGTCCAGAACATCCTTATCAATATACTTGGTATGTCTCTCATCCTCGAGGTACGGCCTGATAATGAATTCACAAAAGTAAATCCCAGGCTCCACGGTAATAACCGCACCGGCAGGAAGTGGCCCGCGCTTACGCAGATACTTGAACATAGGGTCGGGGTCCTGGTAATTTGGGTTCCCGCCGCAGTCATGAGTATCCATACCCAGGTAATGTCCCAACCCATGCGGGAGGAAAGCAGTACTAGTCCTATTCGCTAATATCTCATCCACACTACCATCCTTAAGAATACCGATCTTGAGAAGGCCTTGAATTGCTACCCTGTGCGCATGGGTATGGATGTCATCCCAGACGGCACCCGCCTTGGAAGCAGCAAGACACTGCTTCTGCATATCCAGGACGATGTCGTAGATTTCTCTGCTCTCCTTGGTGAACTGCCCACATATAGGGAACGTCCTGGTGATGTCAGAAGCGTAGTTATTGTACTCTGCCCCAGCGTCCAACAGCAAATTCAGTTTCCCGGCAATTGGTTGGTTATTATGCACATAGTGCAGGGTGCTCGCGGATCTACCGCTGCCAAAAATCCCAGAATACCCCTGCTTCGGCGCGCCATTTGCGATACATTCTTTTGTAAAGATTGCTTCTACCTCGCGTTCGTTCCCAGAAGACTTGATTGCGCGAAGACAGGCGTGGTGGGCTAGTGTGCTTATTAGGTTCGCTTTCTTGATAAGAGCTACCTCGTGTTCGTCTTTGATTTCGCGCGCGCGCTCGATAGCTAGCTCCAAGCTTTCGGTGTTTTGGAGGGGGAAGGTATATGAGGCTTGGCCTCCGATTACAAACGCTATGCTGGAGTCGGATACGGTTGGCGGGGCGGCAGCTGCAGTCGGAAGGACTTCATCCACGTCGTACTTCGCTAGTGCCTCTAACCTAGAGAGCGGAAGCCCAGACCAGAGTACTGAAGCAGGATCGATGGGTGGGATGAAGAGTGTGAGCTTCCGATCGCGGATGGAATAGGTGAGGTAGGAATCCGGGAGGTCGCAGCCGGAGAGGTAGTAGAAGGAGCGGCGTTGGCGGAAAGGAACTGGTGCGCCTCAGTTTAAGCTGCTAGCAAAATAGAGGAAATAAGGAGCTAGAGTCAAATACCTTCTTGATCAGAGTTCTCATGAAGTCTTGACTGCTGAGATTCGAGATAGATAACCCCGTCCGTAATGTCGGGATGAGCCACACGAAGATGCTTCACAACGTTCTCCGCATGTTGCTTAGCAGGGTACCTCCCGGCGAGTATTTTATCAACAGTTGAGTCTGAGGCCATTTCCGGGTCTCATCGAAGTCGCAGTGTTTGCCCGTTACGTGGAGAAGGGATAGAGGTGAGTGCGGGGAAGGTTGCCAGTATTGAAGTGGGGGGAGTTGAGAGCGACCAATTCCGAAAGGTTAGTAATCCTCCGATTACAAGATGGCAGTGGCTAGCCTATTCACAATCCCCTCAAGCCCACCGCATGCTACTGGTATTTGTTTCATATCACGCCTGTTTTAAAGAAGCTATCAAGTGCGTAAATTCACAAACGTCTATGTATTAGGTAATCAGTACTCTACCATAATTCTAAATTACCGGTAAATTTAACTAGCGGAAGGGAAAGAAAGACAAGGCACCCTGCATAGACGCCGGCCCAAAATCAAACTAACACAAATGAAAAGAAGAATTACTAATTTATTAAATTTTCATCCTAATATCTCAACCCCCCCAACTGCACTCACTCTACCACACAACGACCAGAACGCCTTTAATCTCTCCACCTCTGCAAAAACTTTTGCATATTCTCCTCTGGCATTGGCTGTGGCGCCGCCTGAGAGCCCCACGGAAAAACGTTAGCAAAATCCAACACCTCAGTCGATCAGTGTCGAGACAAAAGCATACCGTGTTGATCTTGCTACTAAGGGTGTAATCCCACCCCTGGGTAACCGTTGTCTGGATATTCGGTGCTGGGCCCTTGGTGGTAAAGATTGTATAGGCACTAGTAGGATACTGTCTCCTCGTTTCAGTCGCCGTGATGCTCTTTCCGGGCTGTGTTTGCATGGGAGCGTAACGGGTTGGGCCTGCCTGAAGTGTGTATGGAATGGCCATTGAGGCTGACATCACGGGGTCGACGACGGCGGGTGCAGGGTTTGGATTCGGGGCCGCTAAGGATGAAGCAAAAAGGGAAAGGAGTGCGAGGTTGAAAAGGGAAGTCGGGGGCTGCATTTTCTCCTATGCCAAGCGGTGGTTCTGGGAGTATCGATGAAAGTGAGATTGAAGCGAGAGTAATGCCGTACAAGACGATCCTGTAGAATTGGAGGTTGGAAGTTGGATGTTAGATGTTGTGATGGTCGATGCGACCTACACGGGCAACGAGGGCGTTGCCAAGAAAGGGGGAGGTTTCCTGAACCCCCTGATTCATCAGATAAGAAGACCAATGATTGATGGGTGATTTTGCTGATTAGAATCAAGATTAACTTCTGGTTTGGAATTTTATTCCTATAATAATACCTTTGGAAAGTCCGTCTAAAAAGTAAAAATCTCCCCAAGTCACTACTCAGGCGCCAAACCGCAAATACAGCACGATAAACATAATATAAGTTCCAAATTAAAAACAAATCGAGGCCCACTGGGCTTGCAGTGACACAATCCGTCACACCAGACCCCCAAAATTAATAGCCATCGCCCGACACTCTTCACAAATCGAATGTCTCAGGTATTCACAAGCATAACGCCCAACCGTAATCATAGCCACTCCACAGCCAGCGCTCCTAATCCTCCCCCCTCCATCCAATTCCCCCATCTCTTCTTCGATGCATCCAATCCAACAACCAAAATGTCCTAAAGCTCGTTCCACGTCTCCCATGGTGTCACTCGTGCCACCCGGCTCACGCCAGGCACTGCATACCCCGGATACCCAACGCAGAACTATAGCATGACCATCCCCCCCAAAATCCAACAACCAACGAGATGACCCCGCATCCACAATCTTGATGTATTGGAAGGAACACCGTAAGAACATATCCCACTAGATGAACGCCCTGTGCCGCCAGGTCCACCGGTGCGGTAACGGAACGACAGATCTTCTGTATCCGCGTGCGCAACGCGGGGAAGCAGGGAGGTTAGTCGGTGTAATAGAGCCCCAGCCCGCAGGGAGTAGTTCAGCTAGGTCGCGAAGCAGCACCCAGAATGGTAGAAAAATAGAGGTCGGGCGTTCCAAGGCTCCAGAAAGTATTTCGGGAGATATAAAGTAAAAGAGAATTCTGGTTGGGTAACCTAGTACGCGCTCCGTGGGGCTATTCCGCACAGTGGCTCGCTCGCCGATACATATTGACCTCAGTTCATGAGATTGGACCTTACATCTGGCAGAAAATCGGAGGGAAAAACGAGCGAGACTAACAAATATCTACCCTGAGGCCCAAAATAAGAATACTTGGGTAAAAGCAGAAACAGAAAGTCCGATGTCTGAAGGATCGTTGTAGACAGATACCACCGATCGACCATTGTGTGGCCCCCGCTATATTGATATTAACTGAAAAGCTATAAACCGAGGTATTCATTGTATAAGGGAGGCAAGGTTTATCTGTAGAGTGGATACATCTCTGTGAACACTGCTACCATCTTGCGTCGGCTCCTTCGAGAGACCCTAGAAGACACACCCCACCTTTCCCATGGCAAATCCGGGGCCTGAAAAAGACAGTTGGTGTCAAGATTGTAAGTCTGTGATTGGCATGCGCCCCGCTGATCAAGGGCACATGACTAACCATCAATTAGTCACGGCACCCTTCTAGGGGAGTATCAAGCGAAGTACTTACTAAAATACAAAGTCTGTACACCATATACCAGAGCACATCGAACATAAAGACAGTGAAAACTGAGCTCGCAGTGATATGATTCACACTCTCAACACAAGTGCAGAAATTCATATCCAGTGCTCGCGTCACACGGGGCTCCGCGGCTTCAGCACCAGATAGCCTGCGTGAAAGCTGCGCGGTGCGTGATCTGACTCCAAACAACCGGATGGGTCACAACGGATCACTCGTTGTCTAGCCTAGCAGCTCCTTGCATCCACCGACACAGCTGGCTTTCATATCTTCGTCTGGCGGGAGCGCGAGAACTTCATAGAGAACTTCTAATGGATATTCGGAAGGCTCATCCCAAAACAAACCTGGCTCACGACCAGCCACCAAACACGAATTGAAAGAAAGACATTCTTGCCAGCAGTTCATAGGGTACCTGCATGTTTGCTACAGTCACCCACCTGACCTCACGACGAAATCCTACGATACCCCCCACAATCTGCCCCCTTCGGGCAACTCGGTGCAGATAACGAATATGTTATGCCCAAGTTTGCTAAATTTCAGTACCGCATCCCCCGCGCAGTGACTAGATAAATGCCGGTATACAGAGGGCAGAAACTCAGTGAGTAAACTCGATAGACGGAAGTCTCTAGAAATAAGGGCATTGCAATTCTCAGTACAGTTGGCCCAGCGTGAGTTTGGATTGCTTTTTTAATTTTTCTCTCCAGTATGCACCAGCCCGAAACCGTGGCAGGTGCTAGGGGGTTTGATTGCCCCCCAGCGTTGACATCCCCACTGATTCTCCAGATATCTTCTATCAACTTGCCCACTTCCATACAAAATCAAGCTCGATACCAAGTCTTCAGGAGCTGGGGGGTAGCCAAACCCCCGAACACTGGCTGGGGTTTTCAAGCTAGCAAACGCTAAGGAAAAAAAATTGACAAAAAAAACCCCCCCGAAAACCGGGGACTCAAGAATGACAACCGCATAGAGAATCACAATAAGATGAAGAGATGGAAGGACCGGTACCCACTCCAATACTAGGATTGGCCCCCCAACATATATCCTAATTTCTGTAGCTAGCAGACTAAGCATTGGGTAAACATTAATGTTTCCACGCCACTGCCCTTCCGCATCAGAGCGCATCACTAGCTAGCGATGTGTTAGGCTATTGAGTGTTTCTACCACAGATATGCGCCACAAAGCCTTTGTGGCTTTCCCCACTGTGGGCAGGGAGGGAATTGACAGCCATTGTTTGTCATTCGCGGAATTATTACACCAGCATGCGCGATGACATGTCTCCCGCATGTTTCTTCCTCCAAACATCCCGCATCAATCATCAGCTGCAAGCGCCTGGGTGCACACATAATCATACAGCATGATCCTAGCTTCTCTACGAGTCTTTTTACACCCTCCACTTCGGCCAGGATGAAGGGTACAGCTGAGATTCGGCATCTACATCACGGGCAGTTCCCCGCCATTGCGATCTTGTCCAGGTGTGCAGTGACTGACCGATTGTCTTGCAAGTGATGAGATCTTGGTTTCTCGAGAGATCCATGTTTCGTTTCAATTTCCGCCATCCAGCGTGAGACCCGCAACGTGCTTTGTGCTTGACCCATCCCAGCTTTCAATAAGGTATATACCCCGGAACCTGGCCTAGCTACAAACGGACCGGGAGGGCACCCCCTCGAATATTGAGTATCATACTTGACATTGGCCGAAGCCGGGGAAGTAGTAGTACCAAATATTTCAACAAAAAGAAAAAAACCCCGTATCACTATAATATTATTAAATTATTATTTTTCGCACGGCAATATCGGTCCTTCGATCATCACCTGTCATACGAGGGCGCCAGACATCGCCTCCCAATTCTCCCATGACGTTTCGGGCTCGTTCGTTAGTATAAACATTTCAATCCGTCCCACGAGCGATATTCCTAGTGTTTACCCTTAAAACTCCATCGCCCACCCAGCGATTCATCGCCCCGTGTGTACCCGATGATCCTCCGCTTAATTGGATGCACCTTTTTCCTTTTCTCTCTTTTTTTTTTTCGAACTAACGGTACATACCGGTACCCCTGAACCACCAAAAGGTCCCCAGCACATCTCATCACCGAAAATAAGAATCATCCCCAGAGCCAGGGTTTTGCACAATGCTCTAAGTCCTCGTTCTCCTCGGGAATGTTCGGACATAACCTCACTCGTCTCCGAAATACTCCTCCTTTCCGATAATTTCCTTGACAATCACACCTGTCGCGCTAACAGTAGTGCGCTGTTGCACTTTCCCAGCGAGGAGCATATGGGGAAGAGAGAGCGTGGGACCTAGGAGGATATCGGTACGTGTACCAAGTAGTATGGCGTGACCAATCCAAAAAAAAAAAAGTACGGGCCCCGGAAACTCCCACCAACCCCACCGCAATTCGTCCACGATCTCATTGTTCCAGACGGGGCGACAATTATTTCTCTATTCAGAATTTTCCTTGTTGAGTTGAGTTGAGTTGAGGTGTTGTTTTTTAGTTTACACCTGTAGCGTTGTCGACAGCGGTTACAGTATGATAGGAAGTTGGACGAGTACCCGTAGCGCAGGCGCAGGTTACTGTACTAGTACTAGCACTTGCGCTGCCGTGCTATGCGGCTTGCGAGCTTGCATAGGTGGGTGTGTGTGGGAGGGAATGGAGAAAAAGTGATTGCGATGAATGATGCGCTTGATCTGATACAGTACGTACTCGTTGGCGAATAGAAGTCGGTTCGGCCGGAAAGGAAGAAAGGAAGGAAGCAAGGGAGTGGTGTGCGGTAACGGGTAACGCTATGTTACGCCTAAGTTACCGACCAACAAACGGGAAGCTATGACCTCCTCGAGTGAGTGTACGTGATGTTCTGGACCGTGCAAAGCGTGTCTGGAGGAGCCCCCAACAGGGAGTATCGTGAGATTAGCAACTTCAAGTTTTTCGAGACGTGCTTGGTAGCGAACGTGTACGAGTAGGATCACGGCACGACACGTGATTTAATGCCGAACCCAAGGAGGAGAAGAGGAAGGAGAAAAACCCATCATCTAACAAAGACCAATCATTCTCACCGCTTTACTGTATCGTGAAGAAGAAAAGAAAAAAAAGAACCATTTTCATCTACATATTATTATGTATCGTATACACGTTGAAAACCTATAATACGTGTAAAGCAAGGTCAAAATAAGCATAGCAAACCAGTCCGTCCATATCTGCACCAAGTACTATACAGCACAGTGCAGTAAGAAAGAGAGAAGAAGAAAAAAGGAATGGGAGATAAAAAAAAAAAGAACCCCGATACCGATCTAATTCTCACGATCTCAACAACTTTTCAAACTGTGCCTGCTTGCTTTCCTGCCAGGTACTGTCACTCGCTCACTCACCTGTGTGTTACTCCCCTCCACAGATCCATTCCATCGCTCTCTGAACAAAACCATTCGGCATTAGGCCAGCAGCGGCAACATATCCCATGATATTTCCAGATACTAATCCGATCCATCATCCATGCAGAAAGAGATTGAAGGAGAAGAAGAAATCATATTTCATATTTTTTTTATATTTATTATTTTTCTCAAATTTCCACCCCCTCACTCCACTTCCCCCCCCCCCTCGTGACCACGAGCAGGGCAAAATCTCCACCCTGGAACAAGAAGAAGATCCCCGTTTTTTTCTCCCTCTTCCCTCTTTCTTCTCCAATTCAGGAACATACCAGTTGCGGTAGATACATACATACATGCCTGCGTGCGTGCGGTGCATACACACACACAAGCCCCACAATATGATATCGATTCCGGGGGATAATCGTTGCGGGCATTGACGTTGGTATCCACCGCCATTCTTACTTCTACTCCTCTCCCCTTCCCCTTCCTCCTTCTCCTTCCGTTCACCTTCTTCTTCTCCTTGCCTCTTTGTTGTGCGCGGCGGCCCCGCGGAGCTAGCTACCATGTCATGCCATGCCATGCCATGTCATGTCATGTTACATAGATAAAGTCCGGGGGTATCGTAGGCGCTCAGTTCGGTCAATGCGAGTTCGGCAGGTCTCCGGCGGATGTGCCGCTTGGTTCGAGTGAGGAGGAGGGGATCTTGCGTTTCGTGGGGTACATTATGCGGCTGTATCTGTATGCCGGCTAGGTAATAGGCAGGTAGGCAGGTAAGCAGGCAGGCAGGTAGGGAGGGAGGGAGGGAGGGAGGGGGGGGTGAGAGATATCGTGATATCTGAATTGTGTGATGGAATGTTATTATTATTATTATTATTACTGGAAAGCGGGGAGGGGACTTATGCTGTGGTGTTTGAATTCGGCAGCTTTGCGGTGGGGAATATAGAGTAATACAAAAGAGACCTTTTCTCAAGGTATCGTAGTGGATTGGTGAATGCAGGTAGGGGTGAAGTTACTGTGCAGCACAGTACTGGGAACACCAGAAGATAACTGACTTTGACAGGCACGAGTGTGGCGGTGCATAGTTTAGGTACTGAACGGCAGATAATCCATTCATTTCATTCAATCAATCACTCATCGATTCGTTAGAGTAATTCGCACAAAGGCTTTCTTTTCCAACCGTTTTATTTCCTTTTTCCTTTTTCCTTCCCTTCCTTCCTCACCTCCTTTCCCCCTTTTACATACAGTACGAGTACTTCGGCTGCCCTAACCAAATTTTCCAAGATATCAGAATAATATTTTGACCCTCAACTCACCTCACCTCACCTCACCGACACACCTCAACCCGCCGGTCGGTGAAGAGCGAAATGAAATATCACTTCTCCACCCATTTATCCATTTATTTATTTACTTACATAACTTGCGATAAATCATTATTCATTTTTGTGTCCCTTTTTTTCTCTTTCCTCCCCTTCTAGAAGGAAGTTCATAGCGATGTAGGAGCCGTGCTCTTTACAGGTATGATATCATACAGTCGGTCGGTCGCTCGTAACTGTTGCTGTGCGAAACAAAGTCCCGTAAACTCCGCAGAAGAAAAAAAAGCTCAAGAGATATTTAGCAAGGGGCGTCATGACATGAAAATCCATTTTTTTTTGTGGGGGCGAAATGATGATGATGGTGGTTATACCGGTGCTGGTTTTTCGTACCGGAGGGTAGTGAGAGAGTGATGTTTGCCCCCCCTTCTCTTCTCATCAATTGGGGCGTTGGTGCATTTATTGTCCCTGACCGAGTTAATTGGGATGGAACCGAGTAAGTTGGGTCAGCTAGTTGGTTAGCCTTACCATCTGTCTGCCATGCGGGGAGAAGGAAAGAAGGTACATTGTTCGTCGTCTACAATGCAATGGATGGGCAGATGGATTATGGTCTATGTGCCTGAGGCTAAGTTTATGCTTGAAGAGGAAGAGAGAGGGGATGAATGGGATCTATCCCATAGGCTAGAGGTAGGAAGAGGAAGGAGAAGACCAGTAGAATAGTATCATACGCCCCCGTACTGGTACAGTACTGCCTAGCAAAGGATACCGTAGGGCAACTATTCCACCCTGTCTACTGCACGCGCAGTATGATACTTGTACAAGGACTAAGCCAGCCAACCACCAACCCAGACAAGCCCAGGAGATTACCCCTTCGTTCGTTCGTTCGTTCGTTCGTTCCCTCCTTCGTCAACCCCAATGCTCCCCCCAGATTCCTCTCTTCTTCTCCACGGGGAGTAATCGACTCCCACCATTCCACCCCGCAAAAACTCGGATCAGAACCTGTAAGGATGGCGTCCCCCCTCCGAAAAAAAATTGAAAAATTGAAAATTGAGGGGGGGAAGGGGAAGCCCGAATCCTACAGCTCCGTGAGTCTCCTCCTCCACCTTCTCCTCCACAATTGCACTTACGAGCACAGTTATTGCACTGCACTATATCTCCCCATCCACCCCATTCACCCATCGCCACTCGCAGCCGCAGTACCCGCCAGATTCAGACAGCTCGAACTCATCACCAGACACACTAAGGCCAGATTGGGAAATAATCGACTGAACTGGGCTTTCAGTTACCCTGCTCGAATGACTCAGCATTCTTCTTGACAAGTTTAAATCAAATCCCCCCCTTTCTAGGTTAGGATTAGCGTGGGCTTCTTGGCGGCGGGATTTTGAACTTTGCCCTGGACCGTCGCAGGGCGCATCATACATGATACCTTACAGGTAGTTAGACTAGCAAAGCGTAACCCACCTCCTCCCCCACAATGCGCGGAAAGGAACAAATAATGATATTACCATATCGTGCATATAATTACAGCAAAGTACATAAAAAACTACGGTACTAGTACTGTACGCCCCTACAGGGAGGGAAGAAAAAATAGTTAAGGATAAAAATAAAGGAATGAAGTTCCCGGGGAAGAAAAATAAAATAAAAAAATACCCCCCCACATACTGTACAACCTATTTCCACCCCGCATTTGGAATAGGTATCGTATCGGTAAGTAGGCAAGTGAGTACGCCAGGTGGCTATGCGCAGTTTAATGGGAAGGGTGTGAGATGGAACAAAACAAACATTGTTTTCCGAGGGAATGGAAGGGGGAGGAGGCGGAATTGGGCTCATTCAACTTGCCGATGGCGGGGGAGGGGGGGCAAGGTGGCGGGCTTTGCGCGTGATTATGATATTGGATTTGTGTTTGTGGGAGTAGGAGGAGTATCGGTACGGTATACCGTAGCTGCGCGATGATGAGCTTCGTGATATCTCGAGTGTTTATGATAATGCTACAGTACGAGTTGTTACTTGGTATGATATCATACAGGTCGGGTGGAGGATGTGAGAGAGAGATAAAGTCGCTATTGTCACTTTTCCATCGTGAGAACTGTACCGCATGAGGAGAGAATCCGCCACAGACGGGGGTTGCTCTGCCGCCGGCGTTGGCTGGCTGGCTGGCTGGCTGGCTAACTAGCAAGCAAACAGGAAAGACGGTACTTGTATGGTACACACACCCGTTCGTCGGTAGATAATATGATAGAGGACCCTGACTGAAGTTTGAGGAGTAAAAAAATATATATCATAATAATATAAAAAAAAGCCATCGTGAGATGACATGGGAGGGAGGGAGGGAAGGAAGGGAAGGAGAGGGGTCATTACCAGTCAGTTGAGCGAGTGGGTGGGTTAGTGTGGGGGAGGGGCAGATGAGGATGGGGGGGAAAGGAGGGGCATTTCGGATGATTAGATCGCGAGAAACGACCCAAAATCTGCTTTCCTTCGCATAACACGGTAATTTTACGGGGTTTTCTGGGGCTAGAGAGGGAGGGGGGGAGTGGGAGAAAGCAAAAAAAAAGTTAGCTTCTTCCTGATGGAAGCCTTGTTTGTTTTTTCCCCTCTCTCTAACCTAACTGTGCTCGTAAACAAGTGAGTGTGGTCGGATACTCGAGTAGATTGATTCCCAGGGTCCTTTTCTGCTCCAGATTTGGGTTTTTTGCCGGTGGTTGTTGTAGAGTACGGTTGCTACCGGTATTATACGAACACTTGCACGGGTGGGAAACAACGGCGGAGGGGGACGGAGGGTTGTGATAGCTGAAGAAGATGTAGTGTAGAGTACTTTGCAGTATGGTACAGTACTCGAGTACATTGCAGAAGATATGTGTGTGCTAAAGTGCGGTGAAATGTTTTCCTTTCTAGCCTCTTGCTTCCTTTCAGCTTGTTTCATTTGCTTCGTTTCGGGCTTGCTTGCTTGCGTACCGTACTGTACGCCCGCTTCAACTACGATATCCGGCCTCTGGCACCGATAACCGCTGCGGTTCTGTAGGCTGACAGAACAACTAACTGGTTGACCGGTTGCGGCATCCATGATAGTCTGCCTACCTGTGGTGCCTATAATACCTACCTTATTACCTGCCAACCCAGGGCTTCCTGCCAGTGATCTGTTTCTTCACACGGGAGACCAAAGAAGAGGAAGAAGAAAAAAATAAAATCCGTCACGAGGACATAGATATTGCTGTGACTGCATAGTTTGTGATTGATCCCCGATGCTTTACTTTTATCATGGGCGTTTCCTCATCCTCCTCCCCCATCCCTTCATGCCCCGGTTTTCCCCCCCTCTCTGACGTCGTCGCCGTCGATCCCAAAAGAAGAAGAAACTATAATATGGGGGTGGGTATATATAAAAAAACACAGCTAAACTTATGCAGGGACTCTGGCAAAGGAAGGAATTGGAAACGAGAGAGGAAACAGACATGGAAGGTGGGGAGTCCTTTTTTTTTCCAACCACAATGTGGGAACATGGTGTGTGTGTGTGTGTGTGGTTGTGTCTCTGGCCTGTGCCCCGCAATGTTTCTGACAGGGGTTGGTTTCTTTTCCCCCTCCTTCTCTTTTTTCCCTGTCTTGTGTGTGGAAGCGGCGATGGAAAGGGAAGGGAAGGGAAGGGAAATGCTTTTCCTTGCGCTTTTTTGATAGGAAGTTGGATCCCGGGAGGTCTCTGGTTAGGCAGGGACTTGAAGATCATGGGCATTGGGGGTGATGGGTGATGGATGGAGGTATGGATGGATGATTGCGTTGTATTTTTTGCGGGCAGCGTCGGCATCTCGGAATTGTCTCCACCTGGAAACAAGATTTTCCTGCGGTACTAGTACTGTATTTCACTCTCACTTTATTTTTGAGTTGTTTCCCCCAATTTTTTGACCAGGATGTGGGATAAGTTAACCGTATGTTATGTGTACTCGAGTACCATTAGAGCAGACAGGGAATAGGGAACATAAGCTATTATTACCACTGGTACGACACGGACACTAGTTAAAGTTATTATGGCGGTATACTTGTAATACGTCAAGGTGCCTTTTGCTCAAGCAACTACCGGTAATCCAGCTTAAGTTACCCCCATAAGACTTACAGGTATGCTAAACTCCAGGTACAGCACAGCAGCATCCGGTAATATGTCATCCACCCCATCCAGGTAGTCTCCGGGACTCTTCTCTCGTCTTCCCTCCTGCACCCCAGCGCCTCTTGGCGTCTGGGAAAATAGGCATGCGGTAAAGACACTCACCAATTCCTCCGGTAATGTATCTGGAAGTATCCTTTCGGGAAAGAGACCGCATGAGGATACATATGTGGAACTTTACCACAACCGCCAACCAACCAACCACCACCGCAATGCATCCTGTACCGTGTACCCGTACAGTTACTGTGCTCGCACTGTTCGTGCGCCCTACCTCCCTACTTGCCCTACCAATCACGACACGCCGTATATAATACGGCAAGTACTGTACCCGTACCCCACTGCACAACCATGGTGCCAGGGGAAACGACAGTAAACAGCATGCATATGCCTTCTCTAGCCGTTCGAGTAATAGCGCCAAACATAGACTAGATTGGAATTTGCTGCTTTGCTTGTTATCCGAGCAGAGGAATTTCGAGAAAGCCGAATTGAACACTGACGCTGACGGCAAAAGCAAGCAAGCAAGCAAAGCAAGGGCCCGTGCTTGCTTGTTAGCACTTTCTGGCAGTCGGCAACGAGTACGTTTTGACGGATGGCTGGGTGAGTTTGGCGGGTGTGTGTGTGCGAATGTATGATTGCCGTATGGATGGACGTATGGATGGATGGGAGCGCCTTGCCGGCCGGACAAGTGAAGGGCAAGGTAAGTTAGTTGTTCATCAGGAGAGGGCGAGCGAGCGAGTGAGTGCTGTGCTATGCTGTGCTGTATCATGGTCTGGTTAGTGATGAGACAGCAGAAGGCTAGGCCATCGTGTGTTCACCCATTTCCCGAATTCTCAAGACTCTTTTTTTCACTCCTGCTCTTCTGTCTCCGTAGTCTTCCATCCAATTAAATTGGAAACTAGATTACATGAAGCTAACTGCGGCTATCCCTCTTCTACCACCTCCTCATTGTATCATCCGAGTGAGCGACCCCGTTTGTATAGAAATTATAAGCCCCACGATGCTTTCCCTGTCGACGCCTCCCCTCCCTCCCTCCCTCCATATCTGACATCAGGTTATGATATGGCGGTGTATACCTGTAACCGTCCCTGTACACGGATTACATAGGAATCACATACACATACGCACGGTAAACCTCACTTCATCGTCTGACGACATTGTCTACTATCACTACTTCTACCCGTCTAGTTTCCTTCTCCGTCGTTTCGGCGGATAATGGGGAATTTACGACCTGTCGATTCCGAAAATAATGGAATTTGGGCAGGGCTCTTTTTTAAAAAAGAGAAGGCAAGTTAGGCATGGTAGAGAGGAAGGAGAGGAAGAAAAAAGGGGGGATAGGAGCGAAACAGGGCTCTTTTGTCAATCAATCGGCGCAGATCGAAGAGGAATCGCGAAATCGACCAACTAGAAGCCATTCAGAGCAGGGCAAATGGGAATCCCAAGCTACGAAAGGAAAGGGCAAGTGAAGGAAAGGGAAAAAAAAAATGGTAACAGCAAAAAAAAAAAAAAAACTTGGAAGGAAGGAAGGAAGGCTGGCAGCGCAAACGGTTGATGAGTTTCGTATGGATGGAGCTTGGTAGCTAGCTACTGGTAACTGTAGGCATGGGGTGGAAGGCCGTTCGTTCGCTCATTCACCTCTCATTCACACACTGCCATGGTTTATTTTTATTTTTATTGTTTTGGGGAGGAGGATTCCCAGAAGAACGGCGCCTCCGATTCACAGCTGACACAAATTCCCTCTGCAATAAAATTGCCGTTGATCGGGATGGTGACGAACTTGGAGGGGGGAAAGTAGGGTTTGTTTTCTTTTATTTCATTTTTCTCGAGGGGGGGGCTTTTCTTTGGAAAAAATTCTCAGACAAGTGAAGTGATCATAATATCATACTCGCACGAGTAGCGTGTTGTAGCTTTTCCGTGTCTTTGCTGGTCATAGCAAGGGCGGGCTTTCTCTCTTCGCCATCATTATATTCCCGAGGTTCCCCTTCTTTTAATCATCCCCCCCCTTCCCTTCCCTCTCTCCCAGCTCTTCCCCCCACACTCCCGCACAGTTCCTGCCCTTTTCCACCTCTTTACAATATATACCTGAGAAGTCAGACCTCCTCGTCTCGTTACCTTCGTCCCCATATATCATAAGCAACGGTTCCTCCTCCAGCCTTTCTTCTTTTCATACTTTTGTTCTATTTCTTTTGATCTTTTGGATCTTCTATCATACTTGTCAAGAAAAGCAAGAAAGAAAGAAAGAACGAGGGAAAGGCGCGACTGCTTGCAGCTGTTCATACAAGAGCATATAGCTCGAGTTCCTGGAATTATATTTTCCTGTACACCCCTTACCATCGGACAACCCCTACGATACACCTCAGTTTTGAATTGGACCTGTTACATACCCCAACTTGGGTATCCACCTTTGCCGACATTGGAGAAGCCACAAAGGAATTTGTTAGCACCCGGTATAATTGCCAACATCAATTATACATCGCTAGAAGGGGTTCTGAAGGCGAAGGGTAGACTGGGCATAGAAATCGGAAGAGGAGTTATATAATTGAGGCTTTTGGAGGGCTAGAGATTGATTGATTGATTGATTCTTGATTGATTCTTGATTGATTGATTTTTCCTATTTCAAGCGATTGCAATTGGAAGGGAGAGAATTGGCAGATTGGATCGAGAGGGGAGGGAGAGAAAGGAAAAGAAAAGCTGGATTGGAAAGCTGGGCACAGCATTTGCATTCGCGTTCGCCTTCTCTTATCCAACATCTTTAGCTCCGTTCTTTCGTGGCGCCTTACTTCTATTTTATTTTCTTGTCAAGCAGCAGCAGCAAGAATATCCAAAGAAGAAAAACCAAAGCAGAGAGCGAGAAGCAGAAGCAGAAGAGGCAGCAGCAGCCTAGCGCAGAAACAAGACTCACGCATCTCCGTCATTCACAAAGAGCTTCTACTGAACAGGCAACCCTCTTTTACCGCTCCAACCACACACCTCATCCCACCCACAATCCCAACCTCGTCCACACACACCCAATAAATAAAAAAGAACTTACGCTTCTCCCTGGCACCCACCAGCACCACCAGCACCACCACCACCCCTCTCCTCCCCCACCTTTCAGAAAGCACACCACCCACTCTCTCTCTACTCACACGCACCACAGAACGCAGCGCTGACAACGCTGCCTGTCCGCCGCCGCTCGGCACAGACCCTCCAATCCTTCCTCGTGGCGACCACCGACAATCTCCTCTCCCAGCACGCAAATCATGCGGAAGCCCTACTTTCGAAACTCCGCATTTCGACCCTGGGCGCAAGCACCTTTGAGCCGACTCCCTATAACCCCCGCCCGCTCCCGCCAGACATGACCTCTCCCTTCGCCTCTCCTCCTCCACCCTACTCCCCCGAGCACCCGCATGTGATACTTGACCACGAAAAGATACCACGACAAGGCGCGCCCCCACCTCCACATCCTCTTGTTGATCCTGCCGGACACGCTGCTGCAAACACGCATTCTGTAAACATGTCCAGTACGAAACCTCTAGGCCTACGCGCCGATGACAAGGACATTTTCCACCTACCGCCGAGTACCGCTCTCACGCTGCTCTCGAGGAGTATCGAATTGCTGGTCTCGATAACCGGTGACGTCCCACCCACCCCGCCCGCCAGTGGCCCTTCCACCCCCGATATGGAGGAGGAACTGCATCCCACAGCGAGCGACAACCGTCACGAAGGTGCCGGCTTCTGTTTTGGCAATGCGGTGCAAGATGGCCTTGACGGAGTCGTTTTGAAGCACAAGAGGGAAGAATTCAGCGATGACGACGACATTTCGGATGGTGGCGAGGAAATGAAGATAATAGGAGTTGGCGCAAAAGGGGCTTTTCAGAATGGTGCAATCACACGGAAGTTCTGGTCCAAGGCTGCTCCAAGAATTTCTATTGAAGATTATCTCTTCCGGTTGGTTTTTTATTTATTTTTCACATCTCCCCCGTTTTTTCCTCACAAACAACCTTGTTTTTCGCCTGGCTATATACGCATGGAGAAGGAGTGAAATGGAGGCTAACTAGTTTGCTTGCTTCGTTTAGAATACACCGCTTCTGCCCTTTGAGCACAGCAGTCTACCTCGCCGCCTCAGTGTACCTCCACCGCCTCGCTGTCACAGAGCGAATAATCTCCATAACCCGACTTAACGTCCATCGTCTGCTTCTGGCTGCTCTCCGAGTCGCCAGCAAAGGTCTAGAAGACCTGAGCCATCCACATAAAAGATTCGCGAAAGTTGGGGGATTAACCGAGCTAGAGCTGAGTAGGCTCGAAGTCAGTGAGTTTAACCAACCCCTTCCATTTTCTAAGGGGTTTTATTTTTTATATTCCACTTTCATGGTTTGTGTGGAAAATAGCATGTATTAATGTCGATTTTTTACAGGTTTCTGCTTCCTCATGAATTTCGACCTAAAAGTCGACAAAGCCGCTCTGGAGAAGCACATGGAGTCCCTACGGGAAACTGTGAACCGCCAGGCTTCGCTGGGCACCTCCGGACTTGTACTTCCGCCTACGCCGCCGAAGGAGTCGTCCTTGGCTGGCATGGGGAAGATCAGGATGACGGTTAAACCCGTCATGTTGGATGTATAAAAGGGAAAGATTGCCAAAGAAAAAATGAAAAAGCCCGAAAAAAATCCCTTTCTTTCTCCCTCCTTTTAACCTTTGTTAATGGGCGGGAGTTCTTTTCTTTTCTTCTTTGCTTTCGTTTTTCTTTATGTTTGGCATATTCAAGGTGGCATATACGGTACCCAACCCCCAACCATACTTCCCCCCCCCTTACCTAATCTAACCAACCAACCTCACTCCTAAATCCTCCTCCTGCCCAAATTATCTATCTTCCTGTCCACCTATCATCCCAACCTATTCTCTCACCAGATCATAATACCGAATTGTAGTTGTACGAACCTCTTTTCTGTCTCCTTTTCTCATATTTTCATCATTTCTTCCTTTTCCATTTGATTTCATCACATCACCATCATCATCATTATCATTATCATCATCGTCATCGTCATCATCATCATTATCATAGGAGATCTGGGTGTCAATTTTTTTTTTCTCCTTCTTTCATCATTCTATTTGTCGGTTCGGGGTCATCGGGTTGGGGTTTTTTTCCTTCTTATTTCCTGTCTATCTAACTTGACTATCATACTACTATACTTTTTCAACTTCCTCTTGCTCTTTGGATTGGACCGAGTGGGAGTTCATGCGTATACTCCGCCGCCTCGAAAGAAGGGGAAAGGGGGAGGGGGTGATATAGTGTTTCGATCGAGAATATTATAAGAGTAAGGATTGACAAAGGGGAGAAAGATAGAACGAAAGAAGGAAAGAAGGAAAGTTCGACCATTCATTTTTCCATTTTCATTTTCCATTTTCGTTTCCATCTTAGCTTGTGAAATTCATGAAGACTGCGATGGCAGAGGTACATAGACGACGAATAATTCGGTATATATTATACTTTACGATAGAAAATAACTACCGCTGTTGGTTTTTTTATAGCATTGTACTGATTTTTTTGCCTTGCTTTATTATATATCATTACTTGGCTATTTTTTATAAAAAAAGTCATCGGACGCCTTGCAACTTAGCAGTACCCGTCTTGGCACAAAAGCGTCCGGAGACTTTTTTAAAAAAATTGCCAAGTATCATTGCGTACGTAAATACTGCTTATGACCTACGGCAACTGATCGATCGACCAACTAGCTGAGTGGGTAGGTAAAGTAAGTACAGTACAGGTAGTCGAGATTTAAAGTAAAACTTCTTACTTATGGTACTTATACGATGGAAGGTGGGGATCCCGTGGGTTGATAAAACTGTTATACTGGGCTGTACCACCCACCCACCATCCGTCCGGAGTGGGGTACAGTACTGTACAGTAGCGCGGGCTTAGGAGTGGGGGGGATACTCATCTCGAGATGCATTTTCGATAAAGCAGGTTTGATCGGTTGAAATTAGGGTATGTACTTGTACCTTACTACCCCGTATACTGGGTCAGTGTAATGTGTGCACTGTACAGTATTGTAGGTGCTGTACTCTAGGGGTATTTTACGCTTTCTTGCTACTGACATGGTGCTATTTTTTTGTTCGCGGTACCACCTATCATACCGTATCATAAGATGTTGGGCGTGGTAATGCACTATGGGCGTTGCTGTGGTTTGCGATGTTGCTTGCTCGTCTGTTTGTTTGCAATTAGCCTCGCAGTTGGCGTGGGTGGGTTGGTTTGGTTGAAGTATGGTGGAAAGGTATAGTTGTGAGAGCATTATATGGTATGGTATGAGTTCACATCTTCTCCCGTCCGATTCAATACTCAGGTGGCACGGTGTTCCCTCCTTCCCTTCCCTCTCGTAAGTCGCGTTTGCTCCATCTTCCGTCCTCTGCTCGTCACTTGTACCGTATCTGCCGTGATGCATCCCATCGTTTCTCTTGAACCGTCTGATCCCTTTCGTTCTGAGAAAATAAAAAGCCCCCATCGGTTTTGTGTTCAATTTTTGTGTTAGGTATTTGTAATGTTATAGGGGCCCTTTTTTGTGGCTTCTGTTCAGAACACCATATGCATAAAAGACGTTGCGCCTAAATTGGGGAAATCCTACAAGAGCAACGGGATGGAGTATACACCGTATGCGGTATGTGTGGGGTGTGTGTGGGTGGCCAGTTTCTATGCTTTAATTTTCAGCCTGCGTTGTGGGATGTGATAGACGAAGGCTGCGGGAAACGACGGAGGGGCAGTGTTGTTTTTGATTTATTTTTTAAATTGCCCTGGTTGGTAAGTTGGAATCGAAGGGTGCGCAACCTCAATTTGTTTGTGTATCGCTGCCCTCGATCTGGGGTTTGCACTGAGATCTGGGAATTGTTGTGTTTGTGCGGTGGTACTAGGGTTCTTCAGTTTGTTTTGTTTTTTAAATTGACTGTTTACCCTGGAACAAGTACGGGTAAACGAACGAGATGAGGGAGGGGCAGGAGGGGTATACTCGAGAAGGTTGGGCTGATTTAACGGTAACGAATCACCGATGGGGATAAATTAGGTGTGTGGGTGTGTGGTGTGGTGTTATGCGTTCTCAAAACTGTTCGTGCTACTTGATATATCATCTAACGCCCTGCTCACAATTGATTCGATTATCAAGTGTGCGGTGGGGGTAGCAGAATAGAGAGCTGCTTACCTGTACCAATGTCTGATGGAGGATATCGTAGAGAAGAAGAGAGGGGAAATAATGATGAAAAAGTAAACATTGATCTCGGATTGATATCAGGATGCCGTGGAATAGATATGATAATGAAAAAACGTGTGCCGCTGAGAATGGAGTAAGGATTGGAGGATTGTATTGGAACACATCGCTTGTATTGCTGGACATACTTTTTCGCTAGATATCTCGTGGCGTCCCGTCAGTTTCATTCCTGCGGTTATCACTGGACTGATAAGCCTCACACTTCATGCTGCTTCACCCAATCCCATTCCACTACACTCGGACTGCCCCCCAACCCCCACGGCCAGTCCAGAGCCGCAGAAATAAGTAAATAAAAAAGCACAGGCCGACTGAAACGAGACGGGCTAAAATCCTTCTAGGAAGTGTGGGTGACGGGGGGAAGGGGGAAGCTGAAGGATTGGAAGCGTCCTTTACCTGTAGGGTACGGGTGGTACCGCTTCGAGTAGTTCCCTAAATTCCCCTAAGGTAAGGGTCCTCATGGAATGGAAGGAGGTTAGCAAAAAGAGCTCTCCGGTCTCACCCTTGCCTCGTACACGGGTAAAACTCCTTGCGGAGCTGACGGGTTGTGGAGGGATTGGCCTGTTATTTTGTTTTTAAAGATCGGGCGATGAACTATAGATCGATCCGATGGGAGGGCCCCTGGGACGTGGGTGGGGTTTCCATTCCATGTGAGGCCTGGGATGCGAAACTGAGGCGATAACAACTTCTGCAAGAGTTGCAGAAGGCTGCCTTCTTTTTGTCGGATGGAGGGGTGGGCTAGGGGGATTGTGAATAAGGAGGAGGGGTGACCGGCAGTTTGGCTATCTGATGGTGTGCTCGTTTTTTTCCTCAATTTAGATAAATAAATTGATGGAGGGTGGTGGGGTGGTGGGTGAGATGAGGTGAAGGATGTTGGATGAGGCTCAACGTTAAGCTTTGTGACACGCGCGTCGGGCGTTCTCCTAACTCCAGAGTGAAACCCTTGCCCTAAGATATAGATAGGGGAGGGTATAGCACAGGAATCCACCTGGGGGGGAGGGGGAGAAGAGTAAGCGAGAGACCGCTAGGGGATCCCAATCCAATAGGTGGGATACGATGGAATCCGAAAGGTGGAAAATGTGGGAAAGATGGCCTTACTTAAATACATCGCTCTCCCGATAGGGCATCTCGCTCCCGTGCCCACGAGCTGATGGATGGCGTTCGATTGATTGGAAAGAGGCCTGGTGTGGGGAGGAGGGGAGGACATTCCTGCATGCCAACCCTCTCTTCCTATTTCACCTTTAGCAGCCCTCAAGAGGAGCACCTCCTAATACCTCTATTGCCTGTCATCGTGTGGAGGGATGGGTCGGTCGGTCGAACCACCCCGGACAGCCCCGCTACTATCCCTCCCCTCCTCCGATCTCGAGATATCAACAGAGTCCAACCCCAGTTCGTAGTATCCTCACCACGGGAAATCCCTAATAAATCTCGGGTAAGCATTTTTAGAGCGTGATAGCTACTCCCCTTGACGATGGATAGGGAGTAGTGCTCTGAATGCGTGGTTCTCCCAACTCACCGCTCAACGACTACTCGAGTAGCCTCTCATGACGCCATCCCGAGCCGTTGCACACGGGCTTCGCGTGTATGGCGGCACTGTAAAGACCCTTCCAAATTAGTTCGGCTCCTTGGATCCCGAGCGAGGGGAACTGCCTCCGAGCACTGTTCTGGGGAGCATTGCGACCGGCATCGCGGTTTTGGTTCATGAGCACTTTCACTGGACAAGGGCCTGGATTTTGGCCGTTTTGGGTAGAGAAATGGTGTTGAGCTCGCCTGGGTTGAAACCACTGGACAGTGCTCGTACTTGTACGAAGGTGTGAAGCATGCGGTAGGTGCCGGAGAATGCGAATTACCCAACCCCAAATATGGTCAACTTCAAAATCTCTTGCCCAACAACCACAACTCACGCTCAAAAGTTACTGTGAAAGTGTTTACTTTATGATTGCCTAGAAAACTAAGGAAGGATTTAAAAGAATTTCTACTTGCCATGATCCTGAGACGATTCAATATTTGGTTATTTTTTTGTATGAGACCTCCCAGATTGACTCTGCATATGCTAACTGTATCCGGTAATATCTTGGCGCCAAACGCCGAATTAAGTAATGACTTTGACGGATATTTGCTAGAATATAACCAATCAACCCAAAGCTGAAAGAGATCAGTGCTTATTCAGCGGGCTCGAATTAATGCCGGTGTCCTGAACCAAGATTATTCAGAGTTCAGAATGGGGCCTCTCAAAAGACTCCACAGATGTATATAGCCAATCATCTCACCCACTTTGGTTTCTGATTTTAGAGCCTCGATTACAGTGAAAATCACTTAGACTGAAACCTTCCCCTCGAAAAGAGCCAAACCTGAAATGGAATGGGTATCCCCAAGTTCCGAACCATAAAAATATCGAACTACTGCGAGGTAGCCGAGATCTAGCCCTAGGTACATACATGCTAGCAGTTTTATTTCTTGTGAGAAGCAAAAATTTAGAGACCCTTTTTAGCTTACGAATGCACTTGAAGATTTTAGGTGGGTGTAAAACAAGTCCCTGGGTGTTCGGAGCATGGGGTGCCAAATAAGAGGGCCCAGTACCTGAAGTGTAGAAAGCTGGTTAAGAAAAGACCTGCTGCTGCATACCATCCGGATTCGGGAAAAAGTGCCAAATTTTGGCTGTATGCGATATTGGCCCTTTTTAAAACGCTTCGACATTACAATTATTTGCATTAATGCTTATATACTCCATTGCTCCGTCATCAGTATGCACAATAATTACGGGATGGAACGCCTCCTTCTGGGGTACGATTTCTCGGTTCCACCCAATGCCCCAAGGGACTGTACCAAATATACTCCGCAAGACCTCTCGAATGCGCACTTTCTTCCGATTGCACTTTAATATGCTGTGACCTACAATACAGTACTGGTGGCTACCAGGGCCACCCCGGCGAAGGGGGTGAGGGGTGGCGAAAGGAACCGAGATACCGTTTTGCTGTCGTTGGGTTTTGGTGGGTGCAGTTGGGAGGCGGGAGACGATTAGATGAGTGAGGTAGCTGGACACCAAGGTATATATGGGTTGTACCTGTGATCGGGTATCAACCTTGAAATACCTAACAAGACAAAAACAAGCCCCTAACGCACTAGAAGAAGGGATAGGAGGAACTGAAACCGCGCTGAAGCGTACCCGAAAGAGCACTTTAGGGACAGACCTCCAACCATCTCTATTCCTATATCAACCATCGATGTGCCGGAACTAGAGTGTCACCATCTTAGTCCTCAGCCAGCCATTGGTGTCCTCTTCAGCATTCCATAGGAAAGGAGAGACGTACTGTACAGCCCTGAACCGACGGTGTCTACGATGCCTAACCATCCCGCCTCTTCCCACCCTTAAGAGCTCAGACACCTGCCGGTCGATTCTCTAGCCAGTCTAGAGATACCACGGGATCCGGCACAGTATGTCCAAAATCCACATTCCAGGTGCCTTATAAGTCTCCTCTTGGGCTGTCATAATAGCCCTGTGGTGCTGAGTACAAAGTTCCCACACCTTGACACCAGGAAAGCATCCTCACCCCAGATCACTCGACCTCCTTAGCTGATTGTTGGAAACTGTAGTTATGGGTGCGCTCTCCTCTCATCTGTTGCTGTAGTTACGAGTGACACCTCGTGACCACTTACGTCACCCCCCCTGTTCCCTCTTAAATCCTCGCTTCTCTTTTCTCTTTCTCTTCCTCCTTTCTTCTTCTTTCTCTCTTAACAGTCTTCTTGTTCAATAAGCATAAACAAGTCTTTTGCTTTCTCCGGTGACCACTTTGCCTTTGAACCTGAGGAACTACTCGTTTGCCCTCTTCTGCACCCGATAGTTCTCAACACTGATGCTACCCACACCCGGCCACGCCTACGTTACATAACACTCTTGTCCGACCCTGTTGGGAGGAACATAGACTTTCTGGCTTGAGCACTGTACTTGATTCGTATTCGTGCAGTGCCGGATACCAGAGACTGACTGGACTGACTGACTTGTTAGCTTAGTTATATTATACATACAAAAAGTGGCGCCTTGGCATCTTTTGGTCCATGGGCTTACTCTTTTATTTTGTTCAGACTGCCCTTCTCACCCTTCCCAGCCAATACTCACTTTATCAAAAGTAGTTCCATACAGACCCTTTTCTTCCTCCGAAACCTTATGCTTGTCGTTGGGACTGGTTCGTTATTAAATTTAGTCGTGGTGGTAAGGGTCCATTTCGACCCCTAACACCATATCTAGCGTAAGTATCTGAAAGTAAGATGGGTATTTCTTTCCTGGTTGGGTGGCTGTGTAACGACAAGCCATATCTCCCCAAAGACGTGGTTGTGGTTGAATATTTTCGAGAGTTATTCTTCGGCTAGTTTTTAGTTGATTTCAAGTGCCCAGCACCATGCTGTACTCGTACATCATAGACAAACTCTGCCAAGCCCGGGGAGCTGAGATAGTACGAATCTCAATGCTAAATATGTTCCTTCAATTGGGACGTTGACAAGGTTCGGCCAGAGGTCTAGCCGGGGTAACTTAGGTGAAAATCACTAGATGCCTAGTTGATCTACTCCACCCTCCAAGAGCATATTTTCACTAACCCCGACCTTTTCGTTAGGGTTCATTCGACGGTCGCGAGAACCTGTCTGACGTGTCCGAATTCTCAACAGGTCGGGGAAATTCCGGGCGCTAGCTTTCCTAACTTCCGAGGCACTTCGTTTCTCAAATGCTCTCATGGACTAAGGAACTCGCACAAAAATAGAACTTTCGGATACCGTAAAATCTCAGGCATAACGAACTCGCCTACCGGTAGACTGGCCGTGCAGCGAAATCAGACCATCCGATTGGAGGAAAGCTTGCTAACAAGGCCGGATGACATAAGCGGGCGTCTTTTGGCGTTTTCATAGCATTCGAAGCTCTGAAAACTGGTGCACGACCAGTCCAGGCGAGTTCGTTATACCTGAGATTTTACGGTAATGCGAAATCTCTTCCGCGGACAGATTGCTTTCGGGGCAGGTGTATGATTATGGTTTCAGTGTTGCTTCCCCACTCACGGGATGTGCTGCGGATGCTACTCCCGAGTGGCTGGGCCCACGGCTGCCTTTGATTGAGGTGGAAGGCTGTAGCACCAATTGGCGGGGTTTGCCCCGTTCGTGTGGGTGCGGGGAGGGATATGAAGGGCTGGTGGGGCTGGCACAGAGATTGGAAGATTCTAACCTGACGGACCGCGCGATTGTGGCCTAACACTTCTCCCAGGCTTCTAAGAATGGACATCAGAGCAGCGAGGCTACTCCTGGAACGAGTTTCAATCTAGAAAGCCCAAGCAAACAGGGCGAGACATCACCCCAGAACTCTATCAGAAAGAGACACAAAGGACCAGTATACTGTAGTTGCTCTAGCCCGGGAAGGTTGCAGCCCGCGGCACAGTTTTCAGGCCAGGTGGACATAATATTCCTTCCCGTCTGTCCACTGCAGCGGGTATCCGCTCCTTCCCCCAACAGTCACATGCGCAAACTCATAACGATACCCCCCATCTTTCTCTGGCTCCTGCTCTGCCCAGACTCGTTCGGAGCGCACAGTGCCATCTTCGACTTTTCCTGTCCCCCTCCCCGGCTAGAAGATAAGTTACGCTCACCAGATTGACCTCGGAAATCATCCTTAGCCTCGGGTCGAAGGAAGTGTCAAACTGTAGGGTAGGAGCACCTTTCACACTAGCCCAAGGCTTCTCTGGGCATTCGCTAGTGTAGTCGATGTTCTATTGATAGATTTGGCTTGGTGGTTGGGATGCCGTGCTATTCTGACGGGAAGGGTTGTTCCAATTGTGGCTCAATTTCATCTTTTTTCCTTCTTCTATTCGAATGAGTTGGCTTGATTGCTGTGCTCTGCCTATGGATTCTTCCTTTTTCCTTTCTCCCTTTTGTGAAAAGAAGATATCATGTTTTCTATACTCTTCTCTCATAAATGAATGATGGATGTGGGTCAAATGTTACACACTGGATATATATCAAGGAAACAAGTGCCAGGATTCTCTCCTCTCTCCTCTCAAGCCAGCTTCTCCTGAAACAGGATTCTAATACCTACAAATATTTTCCAGATTTGTGTTTCTCCAATTGCTAGGCCACCGGAAGGTACCGGTGGCCCGGCACTCTTATTGCTCAGGTTGAGTTTGCTCGGCTGCAGGATTGTAAGATTTATGTTTATGTAAGTGTGAAGGCACGAACCCGAAAAGAAGCCATGAAGCGAATCCCAGTAAATTATAGCACTCCCTGCCTCTTCATGTATGTGATAACATGATATTTATACAGTGCGAGCACATGCGAGCAACCATATCTCACCATGATGGGAACGAGTAGAGCAGTACAGCCTCATTAAGGATGGCGAGATTTTCGAGTTGGGAGAGTCATAGCTTACAGGCGGGTATATGCCGGCACTTAAGACAAGGCTCAGCCCGGAAGAGGGGGCTCAAACCCAGGAGCAAACTAGAGAAGTGTCGCTGAAAATTTAGGGTGCGTCTGGTTGCAACCCGAAACCTCAATAATGGCCCTCATTATAGAGTTTTGAGTGAAAACATCATTTTGTGATAAAGTGCTGTGTCTGGTCAACACCGAGTGGCAACAATCAAGTTGGAATAATGGGCCCAAAATGAAAGTTTCCAAAAAATAGAAAAAATCTATTTTTCACAAAACTGCATAATTGAAGAACCCTAACCCAACCACACTGATGTGTAGTTTGTGACCATATTTCATCGCATATTTGATGTAAATCTAGAATATAAATAATATGAATAGCTACAATGCCTAACCTGATCACTTCTACAAACTTCAATGCATTTACTGTGCACAATTGGACTAATGGGAGGCACCTATGCTGGCTTGCATTCTGTCAAAGAAGCCTGTTGAGCATCACCATTAAGTGGGAGAGAATATATTTCTTAGCTATTATCCGTGTGTCAACCAGACATGCCACTGTGACTTTCATTTGGCCAGATTATGCTAACTTGAGAAAACTCTAGTATCCAGTTGCAACTTGTGTTTTGAGATTATTGCACTATTTCAAAGCAACGACCGCCAGACGCACCCTTAAAAGCATGGCTAACCAACTGAAGATTTGGGAAAACCCATGCCAAGAGGCCCAGAAGGTGGCCACTCTCGCAGCTCGAGAATCTCGCGATCCTTCATGAGGCTGTACGCCCGCCCCTCGGGCTCAATTGCGTGTCTAGTTTCTTATTATAGAGATGAGCTATCCAACCAATCATCCAACCTGGGCTGCCTGGATTCTTGTGATCAGAGAAATGTTGTGACATCATATGTACAAACCCTCCACAGTATGATAATACAACTATCCATCCCATCAATTCTTCTGCCGTGTGGCTCACGAGTTGCCAAATGACCCGCCGTGAGCTAAGTGGCCTGAGAAGGTTCTCTCCGCTTTTCTTGTCATCCCCCCAGGGACCATCTACTCCTCTATTTGGCACTCGCACCTGCTTCAGCTGACCCAGCTACCTATATCATGTAATGCTCCCGGTAGGACCAGTCACCTTCAATCAACCCTTCTCAGTCGAAGAAAGCGTGTGGGAATTCGGATAGGAGCAGTGTTGAAATGGAGTATCGTTAGGTAGGCAAAATCGCATAGCGGATTGCGGCAATTTAATATAATGTACGATGGACTAAATTTACTAGTTTCTCCCGCCAGACTGTAAATTCGTTAGGGATCTGGCGGTTAGCCTAAAGGGGGTGTAGTAATAACTCGAAGGCGGGCATGATCGCTTCAGCTTGGAGCGCTCCGTGCCGTTGTATGATAGGTAGTCGCATCAAACAGCCAGACGCACAATTCCGAGTGAGTTCTCATGACCCCTCGCCTGGCAATGATAATACTTTCATAGTCAGGGATGCGGTCTGTATTATATTATCATGGCTTTTCTATAGAACCCCAAATACTTGTACACATAGGCTCCCGGCCTTTGTACTGACAAACTGTAATCGAGTCGCTAGATTTAACCTGCGTTTCTTCCGGTAGTATTATTCAAGTATAGTACGAGTACTTGGGGGTAAGCAAAAGTCGGGCGCACTTCCGAATTGGGTAGGGCACTTCTATGGAGACGATGACAAATGGGGAAATGTGAGTGAGATGCTATGATCACAGTGGTAGGAGAACAAAAGTCGGGTGCACTTCCATTGTTGGAAATAGCGGTTGGTGGCCGCACTTGGTGCGGGATGTGCCCGCTCTCTGTGGCCGCAGAGGCATATGTATGCACTAGTCAAAGGACGCGCAAGCTCTAAAAATGTTTTCACCCCACTTGTTTTTCCTTCCTTCATATCTTCTCCACGCAACACACTTTCCTTCCTGTACACAACTTTCCTCAAGTCTTTCCTTCCACCAAGTTATCATCAATCAATCATGATTCTCATCTCCACCTAAGCGGTTTCAGTCCACTGCGTAAAATCCCCAACGTAAATCATTACCTCCGCAACCAAGATTTTCAACATCCATTCTAGGAGAGGTAGCGAGTGATATCTCATGACCACTGTCGTGAATTTATACTAATATTTTCTATACTACAGGTATGTACAAAGTAATGAGCCATTGGACCTAGAGTTCGTTACGGGGCAGACAGGGCCCTGAAAAACGCGGGCCCCCAGCCATTTTCCCCACCTTGCCTTGCTCAACGGGCTGCGGCGGAGTGTCTTTTTTGGCATTCCCTGCCCTGTCCCCGCTCAGGTCCCAGCCCCACCCATACCCCAGACGGGTCTCCATTAAAAATGGGTGGTAACAAACGGGCCCATCCAGGGAATAAGTGCGGGTGGGCCGTGTAAGGGCGGGGCCTGACGAGTGAAAACCCGCCCTGTCCCACCCCATAATGAACACTATTTGGGCCTCCTTGAGCATCAATTACAGCTTGCAGCTGCTGTGTGTTACGGGGTAGCTAACATGGTAGGATTCCGGGCTAACTAGGCCGGGAGTGTTCGAGACAACGGATTATAGGTCAGGAAGGCTCAAGAAGATTTGTTTGATCAAGTAATAGAAGAAAATCGTAATAACTTATAATATTGTTAAGGTCTCTTCTCCGTTGCTTGATGATGTTCTCAACCATTGGGGAGAGCCCTACTATGTATACTAATATTCACGCTATGTTGCCTTCTCTAGTAATGAAGTATCTTTTAAGAATTCAGTTCGTCAGAACAAAGTGCGAACACTGTTTGATTCTGAAACTTGCCTAGCTCGACTCTGAGAATCCCCCGACTGATATTTCTTCTGAGGGTGTTCTCACTCCACCAGTAGTCAGTCTTTGATCTCTTCGTTTTGATAGAGTATAATGGAATATACAGTCTAAATGCCTACATAGCAATAGTATCATGAATATGAAGTGATCAGGTCCGATATTCATCTATCAATACATGATGTGTATGCATTAGTAAGAGTAGAAAACAGGTTTTCTAATCATCGTTCTAATCAGTTAGCCATATCTTGAAACGTGAACTCTTTGGGGTTCCTGAGTAGTCTCTCAGATGCCTCCGGGAAGTCCCTACTCAGGAAGCTTGGGTTTGGGTATATGCTCTCCCCTTATGGTGGCATATATCTCACGCATAATTGTGCAAGCTATTCCCGCTAGGGTAATACTGTAGCACTCTGTTGATTAACCTGTTCAAAGGATCCTCTGGAATGCCTTGCCATACAGTGTGTGAAGCACCTTGCAATACTGGCATATTCCCAATTCAACCTCAGCCTTCACACAGTTTCAGTGCCATATCTGGGCCAGAGCGCTTCTATGAGGTTTACATGAGGAGACTGTACGTGTGTTGGGAGATGCTCAATTTGATTCAACTGCCATTACTGCTTGGCAAATCCTTTTTAGCCGGGTGTCCCATCTTCCATAACTGCTACCTAGCCATAAATCTTGCAGCACTGGTGCCAAAGTAGCACAACTCATATTCCATCACATTTTACACATAGAGTGCAGAGTCTAGTGTAGGTTTCGTATGGGTGGGGACCAAGTTGGACTTGACTTTGCAACAAAATGCACGCAATACAATCTTAGACCAATGGCCAAACTTGTATATCCTATTGGTACAGGCAAAGTGGTATTCTTTAAATGCTTTTCATGTTACCCAAGACTGAAATGAGAAACCATGTGTGGAAAAAGTTGACTTGTTAGTTCACAGAACTCTAAGCCAATTCTTGTAGGTCTAATCTAACTATTCTTGGCATCAAGCTACTTGAATTAGCCTATCGCCAGATCGAATAGCAAACTTTTTGCCAAGGAATATGCTTATGGTATCACATAGTTGCTCATTTCTTGGTGATTAGGCTGTAGGTATTGTTTATCACAATGTAGACTATGTTTAAACTTAGTCTTCATATACTGGAATGTTGGGTAATAAAAGCTTCAAGCTGTAGATTCTTGGCATCATAGAATATAGGACAGCGACCAGTGTGGTAATGATTGGATCAGCAGCAAAAAAAACGGGTTGCACCCGAAGGTACCCCGTACTCACTGTGTGTCCGGCGGTCCAGGTGCATAGAATGTAAACTTGCGTTCTGGGTGTGCGGTCTTTTACCGGGTGCTGGTGGACAGGGGTCCATGCCGCCTGAAAGCACCAGACGCAACCAAGGACTCAGAAGGTACAGGACGAAGAAAGGTTCTTCAGACGCAACCTGATGCCAGAGTAGAATAGCAGAAGTAGTCAGGTGTAACTGGCTATCTTCAGATACCTGCTAGGTCAACAGCTCTACCTTCGAGAACTTTGAATCAGTTAGTGAAAACTATGGAGAATATCCAAATACTGGGAGAGTTGTCTGGAAAGGTCCACCAAGTATTACTTATGTTTACTTATTTGAGTCATTTAGATATTAAAATCGGAATTGTATATTTATTAAAGCTAGTCTAGAAAACTGTAACACTCGGTAGCTACCAATTTGAAAGTACTTGCCCAGAGAACTAGAGTACAAAAGTATGAATAACCCTTCAACCAGTGGTCGGACAGCGTCGGGACAGAGTGCGTTGGATTCTGCTCGGCGAGGGGAATTGAATGGTATAGGTTTCGAAGAGTGCGCATAGCTATAGAGGTCCGCAGGAAGAAAAGGTGAGATACATTAGCGGCCAGATGTCCGCCAGGGTGGGGAAGAGTTTTATTGGAGGCCGCTCGCCGTGGAGAATTGAATGGTATATGTCTCGAAGTGTCTGCATGCCTGTAGCACCCAGGAGCCAACAATTAGAAAGTACTTTCCCGGGGAACTAAAGTACAAAAGAATGGATAACCTTGCAATCGGTGGTCGGACAGTGTCAGGACAGAGTGCGTTGGATTCCGCTAGGCGAGGGGAATTGAATGGTATAGGTTTTGAAGAGTCCGCAAGGCTATAGAGGTCAGCAGGGAGAAAAAGGGAGATACCTTAGTGGGCAGATGGCCGCTAGGGTTGGGAAGGGTCTCATTGGAGTCCGCTCGCCAAGGGGATTCGAATGGTATAAGTCTCAAAGTGTCCGAATGCCTGTAGCACTTAGTGGCCAACAATTTGAAAGCACTTGCTTGGAGAACTAAAGTACAAAGGTATGGATAACACTTAGACAAGCGGTCGGACAGCGTCCGGACACAGGGCGTTAGATTCCGCTTGGTGAGGGGAATTGAATGGTATAGGTTTCGAAGAGTGCGCATAGCTATAGAGGTCCGCAGGAAGAAAAAGGGAGATACCGCAGTGCGCAGATGTCTGACAGTGTCAGGAAGGCTTACATTGGAGTCCGCTCGCCGAGGGGAATTGAATGGTGTATGTCTCGAAGTGTCCGCCTGCCTGTAGCACACAGTAGCCAACAATTTGAAAGTACTTGTCGGGGGAACTCAAGTACAAATGTATGGATAACCCTTCAACCAGCGGTCGGACAGCATCAGACAGGGTGCGTTGGAATCCGCCGGTAGAGGGGAAACAAATGGTGTAGGTTTCGAGCGTCCGAATAGCTATAGAGGTCGGCAGGGAGAAAAAGGGAGATACCTCAGTTGGCAGATGTCTGCCAGAGTCGGAAAGGGTCACATTGGAGTCCACTCGCCGAGGGGAATCGAATGGTATAGGTCTCAAAGTGTCCGCATGCCTGTAGCACCCAGTAGCCAACAATTTGAAAGTACTTGCTCGGGGAACTAAAGTACAAAAGCATGGATAACCCTGCAACCAGTGGTCGGACAGCATCGGGACAGGCCGCGTTGGAATCCACCGGTTGAGGGGAACTGAATGGTGTCTGTTTCGCGGAGTCCGCATGACTACATCAGCAAAAAGAACAGGTTGCACCCGGACGCAACCTGGCCTCCCTGTGCGACTGGTGGCCCCAGCGTACAGAATCTAAACTCGCGTCCTGGGTGTGCGGTCTTTTACTGGGTGCAGGTGGACAGTGGTCCATGCCGCCCGGACGCACCAGACGCAACCAAGGACTCAGATAGAACCGGTTGGAGAAAGGTTCTCCAGACGCAACCCGATATGATAGTAGAATAGTAGAAGTGCTCAGGTGTAACTGGCTATCATCGGATACCTTCTAAGTGAACAACACTACCTTTGAGGATTCTGAATGCGATAGTGAAAACTGTGGAGAATATCCAAATAGGGAGGGTGTTGTCCGGAAAGGTCTACCAAGAATTACTTATTTGAGTTATTCAGATACCAAAATAGGAATATATTTATTAAAGCTAGTTTAGAAAGCTGTAGCACTCTGTACTTAAGAATTTGAAAGTACTTGCCCGGAGAATACAAGTACAAAAGTAGGGATAACCCTTAAACCAGTGGTCGGACAGCGTCGGGACAGAGTGCGTTGGAATCAGCTCGGCGAGGGGAACTGAATGGTATAGGTTTTGAAGTGTCTGTGTTAGGTGCACGGACTCCCCGTAAGGATTTACATAGCAAAGTTACCCTACCTTAACACCCAGGAACTTCGGAGCAAAAAGCTAACACCTCCCTCCAGCCCCGGCGTTGGGACAGCACGTCATCACTGGCCGCCTGGGTAGTTGCCTCCCAACACCAAAGACCACTATTATTGGAACACCTCGCATAACACCGTATACGTCGCGGCCGTCCGTCCGACCGGATCCTGTTCGCAGGATATATGAGGGGAGGCCTTTCGGCACCTTATGGAAGTAGAAGCAGGTAAATCGGACGAGGGTGCATAAAGCTACAGACACTTCAAGACAGCCAGTCAGAAGAGTGGGTCGAAAGTAACGGGACGTTTTGCACGAAAGTTAGTCCCCTCGTACCCACAAAGACGTGTAGGGTATGAAGGAGGTAACTATGCCCAGTAAGTGGTTCGGGTGTATCCACAGAGGACATGTTGGTAAACGATGGAGTCCGAGGGGAAAAACCCATTGGCACGATGCCGAGCACAAGTCATGTAATGCCGAAAGACCAGAATATGATATGTGGTCGCATGTCGAATTCTCGACGGAAACAACCAAAGAAGATTGGCCATCCTCTGTCCAGCGAGTTAGACTACCCTTGGTGAACACAAGGGCATGATAATTCATAACCATCGCTGTCAACGGATTACCTGATGAGCTGACACGAGTTATGAGATCACTAGCACCCAATTCAGCCCTGTAACTTGATGAATAATCGCTCTCTAGGGATGAATCATATACTGGTATATAGCTGGCATTGAGCCCAGTAACCCCCAGGTGTCTGGTTCAGGATCCATTTTCTGGTTCTGGTGGAGTGTTGCAGGTGGGGCCTGGAAATCTGCATGTGGAGAGAATGTCGCAATGAAAGTGTTCGTCGGGTCGCATTGGAGGGCAAGTGCTGAGAAACTACCATGAACTATGCTAGACTTGAGAGTGTTATAGCTATCAATCACTTTCAGACTGGAGTGAGCTGGCATTTTCACTCCCTCAAAGATTAAGTTCTGAAAATAGAACTCGAAGCGAGAGTCTTTAGCACAAATTTAAGATTAAGGGTATGATGGCTTTGTCGCCAGGCGCCAGTACGAACCATATTTTCTTTCCCAAGAAATAGCCCCTACTCACATCCAGGCTAGACAACAAAGAAGGCTGAAAGGAGAATCAGGGGTAAGACATCATACAGGGATCCCGCTCATGACAGGAATCCCACTCAGTGCCAAGAGGTTACCCCGCCTTGTGAATAAATCGCTGCAAATGCGAAGGAATACTCAGTAGACCTACCTTGTACAACATAATGCCTCGTCTAAATGAACGCCAACCTGATCAGAAGGAAGCAAATATCCAGAAGGCGTTGAAATCGTATCAGGACAGCAATCGCCCATCTATTTGTGCTACTGCGGCACAGTATGTGATTCTCTACTCAACTTTTCGAGGAAGGATAGCTGGGGTACAAGACCAGGTTGGAGGCCACCATGCAATGCAGGTGTTGACCAAGTATGAGGAAAAGTTGATGGTTCAGTGGTGTGAGAAATTGGATGAGTGGGGGTATCTGCCCTGCTTAGAGGTAGTCATGTCTATGGCACAGGCTCTATTACGGAGGCGAGTAAATACCCATATATTAGGAAAGCACTGGCTTACCAGGTTTCTTAACCCCAATCCTAGGCTTGCCTCAAAATTGAGTAGTAGCCATTTGGACCACCAGCGTGCTCGGGCTGATGATCCTCGGGTAATTAAATACTCTTTCCAAAAAGTAGCCATATTCTGTATATACGTAAGAACTCTACTAATATAATATATACAATAGTTAAAGAAGACTCTTAACTTCTATGAGATCGTACCATGCAATATGTACAACATGGATGAAAAAGGAATCATGATAGGGGTGGCTCTCCGGTGTAAAGTTATCTGCAAGTGTGGGAGACGATCATCTAAGTTAACTCAGGATGGCATCCAGGAGTGGGTTACTGTTGTTGAAACAGTCAGTGGGGATGGAGAGGTACTTAGGCCAATTATTATCAATAAGGGTACAGCTTACTATATGGGCTGGTATGCTGGGTTAAAAAAAAAGGACCTGGCCAGCTTTGGGATCTCTGAAAAGGGATGGAATACAGAGAAAACGGGCCTAATATGGCTCAAAGAAACCTTTGATAAGAAGACAAGAGAAAAGTAAGCAATATTTAGTCTCTTGCTTGAATAGGAATAAGTTGCTTTGATATTCAAACAGCTAATATTAAAGTATGAGTAAGTTAGGGTGAGAAATGGTTATCGACTCTTGCTACTGGATGGGCACGGATCACACTTCAATTGGGAGTTTTTTAACTACTGTCTATCGAATAGATTAATTCCACTATATCTTCCTCCGCATTCCACACACCTTCTTCAGCCATTAGATGTTGGCCTATTGGCTCCGATCTAGCGCTATTACTATAATGGGCTTGATGAGTGGATGAGTCGTGGGAACCATGGCCCCTGCTTTACCAAAGGGGACTTTCTCCCGTAAGAATCTATTCATAATCTACAGGCTTTTCAACCAGCAATACTAATCTAATCAAATTCTAGAGTACTAATGCCTGCCCGCCAACTTGCCTTCAAAAAAGAAAATATTCTTAGCGCTTGGGTGACAGCAGGTGCTATTCCGTTGAACCCACAGCGCGTTCAAAAATCTGAGACACGGGAGGATTCCAAACATGTCTTACAGCAAGGATCCTCTCACTCCATTACCATCATCAACCGAGTTCCATCAGCAAAAAAACTCGATTTTGCATCCACACGCATCTGAACGCACCCTGTAATGGAGTTTGCATCTGGTCAGCATCCTGTGCATCCCATGAATCCAGTTTTAAACTTCAGAAGCCAAAATAGACATGTAAATATTGTCCGTTAGGGCTGAAAATTCATGATTGTCTACGTAATTGTTAGATTAATCTTAAAAGTGAAACGGGTTTTTTGATTACATAAGTTCAAAAAAATTGTCCCACAGAACGCAGCCAGAAGATGCAGGGTGCGCTGAAATGCAAATAACGCAAACTGATTTTTTTTGCTGATGAGTCCTAACACACCAGGAGCTGATAGTCGTCATACTAGGTCTGCAATCGCCTTAGTTTCCCGAAACACTCCACGTTCCAAAAAGCTGAAAGAGCTTTTGTCTAGCCTCTAGGAGGGTTTCCAGCAAGCAATAGCAGATAAGGCTTTGGAGGAGGAAAGCCACAAGCAGTATGGTGAGCTGGTTGGCAAGAGTCAGCGGGTTAAAACCTTCGATCGCAGAAAGCTTACAGCTCCTACAGTTGTGACTAGGGAAACTGCATCATTAAAAAAATCATCTTGCGCCCCATCTCTCCCCACTCACCCTGTGCGCCGGACATTCCAGGCGCTTATAATGTAAACTCAAGTTCTGGGTGCGTCCACCCGGGTTTATTCCGTCTGGAAGTGAAAGGGCCGCCTCCAATGCGTCCGGACGCTACAGGCAGCGTCTGGATGCATTGGACGCAGCCCTTTTGCGTCCAGACGCCTTAGACCCCCCCCCCCAGAAACCCTCCCTCCAGCGCCCAGCCTCTTCCTCCCTTCACGCCTAAAGTCCACGTTCCCATGCTGCCGTTCTGCGGACGCCTTTCAACTGCAACCTCTCACATCCCGGCCCCCCCCCAGACATGCCGGCCCGCCAGCTTTCCTCCCATGATACCGTCTCTCCTTTAACTTCGTCACTAGCCTCTCTCTGAATCCGTTTCTCACCCGGAACCCGTCCAACATCACCTCTGTTTCTCCCCCACCACCGGATTCCCTCCGTCTTCTCGCATATCCGGCCGACGTTTTCCAGTCTTCTTTTTTTCACCCTATTTCCTCCCAACGCCCTCAGCCCTTGCTCCTCCCTCTGATCCGACCCTGTATTCTCCCATATCCGGCAGACGTCCCCCACCCCCTTGCCCTTTCGCTAGGCTCTTTCCTCAGCTCTCCACATCCTATCTTGTTCGCCCCGCTCCTCTCGCCGTCCGCCCCCAGACTCTTGCTGTCCGATCGCAGGCTCCCACCGTCTTCCCTGGCTTCTAACAGTCCTCCAGACACATTCCCGTGCCTCTTCACCCACAACTGCCCGCTAGACTACTTAACCAAGCCTTCCCAGTTTATAACCATCCCCCGACACATTCCCATGCCGACCGAACCTACAATTGCCCACTAGATGACTTACACATGCTTGCACGGCTTATAACTATCTGCCCAGTTCGTTCTCATTCCTTTCCTGCACACCGGCCTGGCCCGTACACTACTATTGTTTGATCATTCCTGACCCTTTTAGCACGGGTAATCCAACTTGATTTTATTACATATATATACACGATCAG
>Ga0307517_10000725_pt1 | contig 56821 bp, 36 predicted proteins | sample 23_EM_MG_FD_194515 | JGI IMG/M metagenome (GOLD analysis project Ga0307517, IMG submission 194515) | Populus trichocarpa ectomycorrhiza microbial communities from riparian zone in the Pacific Northwest, United States - 23_EM | ecosystem: Host-associated > Plants > Roots > Unclassified | place... | reverse complement strand
GCATAACGTTTTACCGATATCTGGTTGGCTTCTCGGGCCATTGTTGAATGCATGCATCTAGATCAGGATGGCATGGGTGTCTCAAAAAGTCACGCCAGTTGTGAACATCTTCACTTGCATAAGAGTTACTACTTGTGAAAAGTCTGCAGCTTCTATCTGGGTCTTCAGAGTAGATGCCTGCCAGATCCTCTGCAGGCATCTCAAAGACTTCCTTGAAGACACTCATTGTATCATTCATCAATTCCTTAGAAACTCCATGGTTAATCACCTGTTTTACAGTGAGAATATAACATTCATTATTCATGGCTTGATTAACGTCTTAAAGCTATGATATTTTATATCAATTGAGTAGGATTATTGCTTAATAAAGTGCGAACCTGGAAAAAACCGAACTCCTGGCTTGCCTTCAAAATTTCCTGAGCAATATTGGCTCGGTTTTGACCTGCTATATCACCGAGATCTATTACTGGAATGGACTCGCATAAGGCAATAGCTACCTTCCCTGGTCGGATTTCTTCTGGGAAAATATACTTCTCAGACAAGGATTGAAGGTTACAGCGGCTTGAGACGAGGATCTCCATAACTCGGAATGTGAAAATTCCTGCTCTAAGACAAAACTAGTTGTTGTATTAGATTTTAAACCCCCGAAGCAAATGTGACTTGTAAAATGGCTAGCTAGGTGAATAGAGCTTGAATGTAGTATGAAATGGACTTCTGGCAGGAATCTTGCCAGAAACTTGAAGAAAAACAACCGGAATGTCACCAAGGATTCTGTCTCGGTCCAGGAACAGGCTAATCATGATAGGTCAGACCAAAATTCCAAAATGTGTGTGTTTTTAATGATATCTTGGAAATTAAGAATGCTGTGTGTTAGTTTGGTTTCATATTCCCAATAACCTTCATTATATGTTTATAAACGCCTTTTCAAATCTGTATATATTTAATTGGCGTTTTCGTCATTGCGATAGTTGATGACAAAAATGGATTGCAGAAGAAAAAAGGGCTGCCAGTTGACTCTTGCTGGGGGTCCCGGATCCATGTGAATGGGACCACCACACCACTTATGAGATGAAGGAAACAAAAGAGTTTGTTCAGATATAAGAGGGCTGACTGTCTCTTAAATAGTGTCGGCAGCAGCAAAAACAAAAGAGAATCCCAGAGAGAAAAAATCAGCTTGAGTATAGTCTGTTTAATCTCTTGTTTCTAACTTATTTATGTTGCATCGAGCTAAAACTTTTACGACAGGTTCAAGTTATATATATATATATATATATATATAGCTCTTTATTTTATATAGTTAAATTAAAAACTAAAAGTGTCTAAGTTGATCGTTTCATCGTAAAAAAGAATTATAAATGTCTGAAAATTTCTCAATTTTTTTCTTTAATCTTATTGTATTTAAAGAATAAATTATTCTTAATGATTTTCAATAAAAAGGAATGATCAAGCAAACAATATAATGGAGGATTTTTTTGGTATTTTTCAATTTATTTTCTAAAGAAATGAAGAGTTAGAAACACACATTCTCAACAATTTAAAAAAAAAAATTTTATTCTCAGTTAATAAAAGTATTGTTCTTAGTTCTCTATTTCCCACAATCTTTTTTTCTGAAAAGTGGAAAACACAACCGAAGTGTTATGTCTATAGCATTGTCAAGAACAAGCTGAGCAACTGTGTAATAAACTATACTAAAAAGGAACAGGGAAAACTTTTTCTAAAAATCTTAATTACGAGAACCGATTAGAAAACTATATATTAACAGAAGATGTTTTGGTTGGACCAGTGATGTTGATACATAGTAGTTATTCTTGTGGTATCATTAACTGACAGTGATCGCAGACATAAACAAATGATAGAGAGATTTATTATATTTTAAAATCTTCAGAGGACCAAAAACATCATAAGTGTTTTCACTTGCCAAAATGTATTTTTTATGATAAACTAAGAAAAAAAACTAGAAAAGAATCATAGTTAAGAATAGAGAAATATCTGTTTTTCTAAAAATAACAACTTTACTGAATAATTTTCGTGATGAGACATTTAATAAGAACATGCATGTAACTTGCTTCAGAAGTACTAGCTAGTCAAATTGGAGTGGAGTGTGTGGAATCAATTACAAAGCTTGCCGATGGAATCTGGCTTTACAAATGCCAGTATAATTAAGAAACCCTAGTTGGCATGAAAGAAATATAATCAAATCCTCGATCATGGCTGATATTATTGAACTCACCTGAAATGCAGGCCCAAATGGCTGAGTGAGTACTGGAGTTCAGTAATTGTCTTTTACTGCCACATCTTTTTTCCCTGATCTCAAACCAGCTTTGAGCCATATTTTAATTTGCTCAACTAGAATTTTGAAGCTTGAAAGATGGTGGAGATGCTTGCTTGCTAGCCTCGCTGGTAAAATTGAATTGCTTTCAGTTTGTAGTTGACTCGATTTCGGACACTAACCATCAAGTTTCTTACAGCTATTCTATTCTTCGGGTTATTAGAGAGTCGCTTTCTGATGCTCCTGTGAGACGGGTTCTCTTGCAGATTGTTTAGCAAACTTTGTTCATGGATTAGTTTTGGGCACTCTATCATGTACCATTTCACCTTGTTTTTTTTTTTTCTTGCTAGTTAATTGTATCTAAGGATAATATAAATTTTATTTTAAAATTTTATTTAATAATTTTAAGTTTTAAGTATTTTGTTTGACATTATTTTTTATTATAGTATTAAAGATTTGACAATTAAACAGTTATAAATTCAAATTTTACTTATCTCATTTTAATTAATAAAATTAAGTATAAGTTAATATAAATTTATACAAGTTTTAAGTTTAGATGATTTTTACTTGAAATAATATATTAAAAATTAATATAAATAATATTTTAAAGATAATGATTTAAAATTTTAGATTAAAATAATTTTTTTGATAGTTAGTTTATAACAAGTAATGCTTGTATTTTATAAATGATGGGGGAGGGAGGAGAATGGATGGGAAGGGAAGGGATTTACTTGTTGATATAGAGCTTATTTAGAAATGTAGGATAAACTGTGTTTCTAAAAAATTTAAAAATTGTTTTTGTTAAAAATTAAAAAAAATTATATATTTTGCATCGTTTTGATACGCGGATCTTAAAAATAATTTTTAAAAAATAAAAAAAATATTACTTTAATACATTTCAACACGAAAAACACTTTAAAAAACCATACTCTACACATTACATTATTTTGCTGAATTAATTAACAAAATTCTGTTCTGTTCCAGTGGTGTTGATGTATTAAACGATAATCGTGAGCTGGTCCAAGCCCAGAGAACATGGACACGGCCCATAAAAAGAAGAGATGAAGATAGAAATGGGCCTGACCTAGTTGCTGGGCAGGGAACAAAAGAAACTTGTCCTGAAATCTGGAAATAGGCAAAGCCATGTTCAATCCTTTTTCTTCTTCTTTTTTTTCCTTCTATTGGCCCATTTTTTGACAAATGACAATCAAAATATTAAATTAGAACTGGCCAGGTGGGGGTAGAGCGGGAATTTCACAATTCGAATATCGATTTTGGTCAGGTTTCAAATCGAATTAAATGGAATTAATTTGATTTAATGAAATGTTAGCTCGATCAAATCCAGTCCAAATCAAGCTAGTTGAACTTTTAAGTTTTTATTTTGACTAATATGACTGATTTAAATGAACCTGGTGACGTACAAATTGAGCCAGTCCGAAGCCGAGCCGGCAACTATGCAAGAGGTATAATTCAAGGGAACAACAAAGCTCATTTTGATTGTTCATTTCTCTGTATCCTAACAGATAGCAGAGATGGAGGCATTATTAGCATGGTTTTAAATCACGATTCAGGGATCATATTACGACAACTCAAGTCCCGAGCCAAACTGAAGCTCAGCAAATGCTCCTTAACTCTGCGACTATGTTACTAGTGATACCTGCCGTTGGGAGTCCGATGCTCCAAGCTAAGTTTCCTGCACACTATGCCCGCGGTCATTGCCTATTGCATACCATATGAATGATCTATAACAATAGCCCAGTTGTTCAAATTTGGGAATTTTGATTTAGAAATTCTATGTTCCAACTCCTTTATCTTGAAGATTTTGTAGGCCTTTTACCGAGTGAAAAGGGGAGCAAAAGACATCTATAAACTCTGTTTTTTCGCAAAAAAAGTCTTGCTTTGCTGTTAAGGTATGTCCTAAAACTTTAGAGAGTTGAGGAAAAGGGAACAAAAGAAATGCTGTTTCCCAAGAAAAATGAGAAATAAAACAGCAGGGGTCCAACATCATGAAGCAAGTATATAGCATGTTGGGTCCAAATTCATTTCTTTAATATAAACTGCTAGTGGGAAGTATGATGGCAGCTTTACCACTCTGACTTAACTTTAAACATGGACATGCTTGTGTTCATCTCAAGTTTATCCTCTTCATTCAATGAGATATCATTGTGGTTTACCTGGTGAATCTGTGGCGCACGTTTTAACCCTTGTGTAGGAGTGTTTTCCATTAAGCTTCTCCCATCTCTCTCCTCTATTTTCTCTTTATTCTGATTGAAGAAATTCTTTTTATGGAAGAAGCTAAACCCATCAGTCAACCTCCCCTTTTGTCTCTCTACTTGTAGAATCCAACACTTTGAATTGAAACCCATTTACCTATGGCACCAGCACACAGACAATACTACATTCATGCCTTCAGAAACCAGCAGAATCTTATCTATCAACAACCTTCCCCTACTTCAGACCATGCTTTCCCTCTATTAGCTATTGCTGTGTTGAGCATCATGGGCACAGCTTTCTTGCTAGTTGGTTACTACGTCTTTGTGAACAAATGTTGCTCCAACTGGAACCAGTTTAATCTTCTAAGGTGGTTCACTGTTTGGAGAGCTAGACGTAACGAAGATTCGTTTATAGCCCTCTCTCCAACCATGTGGAATCGTGGGCTGGACGAGTCAGTAATTCGCGAGATACCAACATTTCAGTACAGGAGAGAAGAAGGTCGGGAGAGGAGTAGCTGTGGCTGTGTGGTCTGTTTGAATGAGTTCCAAGAACAAGACATGCTTAGAGTTCTTCCAAACTGTAGCCATGCATTTCACTTGGATTGCATTGACATATGGTTCCAAAGCAATGCTAATTGCCCACTTTGCAGAACAAGCATTTCAGGCTCTGGTACTAAATATCCAGTTGACCGCATCATTGCTCCTAGCTCATCACCTCAAGGCTCGCAGCCATACACCGATAGTCTTATGGGAAGTGATGAAGATTATGTGGTGATCGAATTGGGTGGAGAAGATGATGGAGCTTTGTTACCTCCTAGGCAACATGAAAGAAACACTTCAAGAGAAGTTCAGATGAGACTCAGAAGTCGATCACCAATGAAGATGGAGCAGAAGCTTGGAAAGTTGAAAACAAGGAAGCAACACCATGTCTCAATTATGGGTGATGAATGCATTGATGTAAGGGGGAAAGATGATCAGTTTTCCATCCAACCGTTGAGGAGATCTTTCTCACTGGATTCTGCAGTGGATCGACAGCTTTACTCAAGTGTTCAAGCAATCATTCATCAAAATATCCATCATAGGGAAATTAGCAATACCGAGGAAAGTAGTAACAGAGTACTTAGGTCTGTTTTTCCATTTGTTCATGTCCGAGGATCCAGAAAAGCAGTACGTCCGGTTGAATTTGAGATATAATGCAAGAAGATTTAGTCCGAAATCTTGTCTTTATGTCCTGTTTGATATTTCATTTTTTTCGAAGGGTTTGCTGGTGTTTTTCATATGATTGAATAGTTACAAATGAGGAACTGATAAAAATCTAGGGTGGCTTCGGATTGATATCATGCATAGAATGAACGGTATACACGGACTCCTACTGAGATGCAAGCATGCTTATGAGAATCATTGCTTAAACCACTTAGGTGGACGCCTCTTTTTTTCTGTTTTGAGTTCCTTTTTTCTTTATGAATAGAAATGATTGTTTTAACACCTCTTTATCCAGAGAGACTCTGTGAGACAAAGACGGGGGGAGGGGGCAGAGTGGAAGGGGGGAGCTATTATGTAAGTCATGGCAAGGGGACCGGAATAATGAGCAACTATGAGTGAAAACCGCAAAAGGGACCTCCTCTGTGAATGATCACCAACCTCTTTTGTCTTGTAGTAATTATACTGGTGTTGGTAATGCGCAGAAGAGATTATTCTGCCCAGGTTCCATTATGGTTTAAAGATACGGATTTGAGTGAAGGTCTGCCATCTGTTTCCAGATGCCAAAAAGCAGCTGGAGAGTTTCACTAAGAGCATCCCAGATATCAGTTGAAATAAAAATCTCAGTATTTTTTATTATTTGTAAGGGAACAATTTATTTGCAGCAAATACATATTTTGAAAGATCTGAATAATTTCTCCTGTTTTTTAATTACAAAAATTCAGAAGAGAGACTAACAGCTAACTCATGATAACTTACATGAGTGCAAACTACATCTTTAGAAACAATGCCAATGTGAGTCCTTGGGATGGTCTAACGGTTAAATTTGGGATTTCCACTTGAAAGTATGATGTTTAAATCCTGGGAAGGATGGATGAAATTTAGGAGTGATGTAAGGCTACCCCCACCTGTGCAGCTCAAGGTTCATTGGGCCTCATCTTTAACCCCCTCACCACCCACAAAAAAAATATGAAAAGGATAGAAGAAAGAAAAATAAAGAAGTAAGCAAAATATCACATACGAAGATTTTCTAAGAGGAAAATTTTACCCTGTCGTAGCTAAACATTATGCCCTCAGTCTCAGTTGCAAACCCTGCCTTGCAAGCATCATTCCATGTGTTCCTGCCTCAGCAAAGCTACATAAACATAACAATGTAGTGCAGACACTATAACAAAACAATATCACAAATTCAGTGAATCATAGCCAGATGAAACTCCAGTGGGACACCTATGACGAGTCTACAGTTATAGTTTCTCATCCTCAAAATGGTTTTTAGGGTCCTGTTGATTACGAAGAAACAGGTTGAATTTCAAAGTCACCAAAACTGAATGTTTAGAAGCACGTGTAATATAATCATATTATGTGAAGTAAAAGTTGAGAAGAATGGTGACATTACATGGAAAGCATGATTGAGCCTTCTTTATCAAGTTTTCCATGAACATGGATTTATTCACAGACAACTCTAAAGTCAGAATACAGATTAAGATGAATGTACAAGTTCCTTTGAAAAGAAAATTTAGTAGTTAAAAGACACAAAATACACTAATTTCAGTCTTTATCAGGCAAACACAATCAAAGAAAAAGCACACATCCCCAAAACCAATTTTCACATCGAAACTGTGTTTGAGTTGCTTAAAGAACTTGAACTCTATAAGCACATATGAAAAGAAAAGGCACCACAGATAGCAATAAATTACCATATCTACTTACAGGGAAAAGCTAAGTGGAAAAAAAAACACCCTTATAGAAAGAGAGAAGCTAACCAAACAAAGAAATGTAACTCAGTGCTGGATGTTTATCAGACTACATCATGCTTGTTCGATACTGGTTGAGAGGAATGTCAAGCTGTAAGTTTCTTCCAGAGGGGCTACTGTGAGGCATCTATTGGTCGTGAGCTCATGTTGCCTTGGTCCATGACTTTCCCAGGCATCTATTGCTCGCCGCTGGAATTAAATGGCAAGGGTATAGCTACAAAATCCAAGAAAGATTTTTTAGAAACTACAAAATTCTAATTTGAGATCGCAACATAAAACCAAACAACCTAGACACCAAATTCCATGTCATTTGCTTGCTGCCTTGATGAATGAATGTGGGCATATAGACAAGGAATGCTTGATAGCACCAGAATTATTAACTTCAATTACCATGATAAGCAGCAACACAATCCACTGTTCCAGAGCCTTCATAAAAAAGTAAAATTATACCTCTATAAACCTTACCTTCAAATGGCATGACGATATCCAAACATGATGCTAAAATATCTTTTTTTATCTATCTATATATAAAAAATAATTTATTTGCTCGCTCATGTAAAGGTTGAGTTAATGAAGTATGTTATAATTTGGCTTATTGAAGCCCTTTGAGAAGTGCCAAAGGTGGAGAGCCAAAGGTCCAGATGATGAAGGAATATTGAGTAAGTGCATGCATTCATGCATATTCACATGCTCGACCCAACATATATGATTTTCCATTGATAAGGGCTTCATGAAGAGGAAGACACCATCAAAGTACTCATTTTAATCAGAATAACAGATTTGGAATAGCAACACAATAATGATTTTTTTAATGAATCAAAGCAATGCGCCTGCAATAAAACCAGGAACTAAGGGAATGTTCTTATCAATTACCATGATAAACAACAACACAAACTACTGTTCCAGAGCATTTATAAAAAAGAAAAGTAAAATTGTACTAGCCTAACCCACAAATGGCATGAAGATATTCAAACATGACACATGATGCTAAAGCCTTTTTTTATCTACTTATAAATTAAAAGAGTTATTTATTTGCTCGCTTATGTAAAAGTTGAGTTAAGAATATGTTCTAATTTGGCTTGTTAAAACCCTTTAAGGTACCAAGCGTGATGGCCGAGAGCCAAAGGTCCAGATGAAGAAGAAATATTGAGTTTGTGCTTGCATTCTTGCATATTCACCTGCTCGGCCTGACGTATATGATTTTCCCTTCATAAAGTGAAGAGGAACACAGCATCAAAGCACTCATTTTAATCAGCATAACAGATTTGGAATAGCAAATAATGATTGCTTAATGAATCAATAGCCATGTGCCTGAAATAAAACCAGAAACCACAAACCAGGAACTGAGGATATGTCCTTACCTTCCCCTGGCACCAAATGCTTTTGAGAGATTCTGACATGCGTCAAATGAATCTGTATGCTAGCAACTGCAAAAATCTGTGCAGCTCACTGTGGTCTATCCAATTCCAAATATCCAGCCCCCAAATTGTTCTAGAAATATCCAATTCCAAAATGTTTGGGACCAAAGCTTTCTTTCAAAATTTCAGCAGCACTCTCCAAGTGAGGGATAGCCTAAGTCACCTTACATGTCAACAAAAGTAACCACCCGATTATAGCAGAAGAACTTTCTTCTGCGTGCTGTTCTTGTAGGAGCTTCTCGAGCATAGACAGGGTTCTCTTTAGCAATGAAATTGCCGTTTCAAACCTGTCCCTAGTCTCATATTGCATCGCTATCTCTGAGTGTGCCCCAGCGACTTCAGCTGCAGACGCCGTTTCTTTCTTGTCAAGAATTCCACAAGCAATCTCCAGACACCTCTTCGCATCTGCAAACTTCTCTAGATTACACGGTGCCTTTGCCATAGAGATAAACACTAATGCTTGAGTCCAGCTATCTTTCTCTGTCTGCTGGACAACACCCTTCAAAGTATTAATAAACTCGTCATACTTGCCCAATTCAATCCCCATATTAGCAGCATCAATCTCTCCATGAAGCAATTCAGAACTAAGACCCCAATTCATCAAAACCTTCCGTGACAGTGCATTCTGCTCCCCAATGCCTTGACATGTTCCTCCAACCCACTATAGATGACCCCAAGAAGCTTCCTATCATGTGTAAACTCCTCGGAATTATTCCCAAGTCCACTCTTATGTATCCCAACACCTTCAAACCAAACGGCAATGCCTCCTTCAAATTCAGAACTGCAACATAAGCCGCCGCCAGTTCCCCATATCCACACCCAATTCTTTTCTTCCTTTCTCCACAGCATTTCCTTTATCTCTAAACACTTCTTAAAATTATATATAGCCTCCTCTCTTCTCCCCATCGCAGTCTTCACATTAGCTAACTCAAGCAGCACAGTGTGCAACACCGGCCTAATATCCTCAACATTAACATTCCCCTCCTCCTCTAGCCTCCCCAGCATCATATTAGCTCTATTGAAACACCCTAAACTATCATTAAACCTTTTTAAACTACAAATAACAGAACCCACTAATTGTAAAGTCATAGCAACAAGAAAATTAAGCTTATCTTATCATCGCCACTATCGAGAACTTTCAAAGCTCTGTAGCAAAAGATAAAGCCTTTTCAGGGTTCTCGCCTTGTTGGTCAAGTTAAAGTCCAACTTTCAGTAAAGCCAAACCAAGTTCTCTCTCATCAAAACAAGCCTCCATGTTTTCAAAAGCTTTGAGCATGTCCTCAATTGTCACTAAAGACTCAAAAGCCTCTTCAAGTTGAGATCTTTCTTCCTAGAGGAGATTTGAGGTGTTCCAACAAGGGTGTCAATGTTTCGAGATGGGTTTGCTTGGAATTGGTGGGGCATGACTAAAAGGTGAAGGATTTTGGTGAATGAAGTGAGGAGGCAGAGGAAGGTGTATTTGTGCGGTCAGATGATGTGTAGTTTCTGGACAGAAGAGGGGTTACTGTTTTGGTTTTTTGGCGAGTAAAATGAGAGAGAAGTGAGATCAAAGCTCTTTTCATGGTGGGATTTCTGTTAAAGTTTGCTCCTTTTTGGTTTTGGTCTAGTCTGTTGAATTGCTTAAACCCTTGCAAAACCCAAAACCCTAGGGAGATTTCTGGTTTCCCGAGTCTTATCTGTTGACAACAGTTCAAGCCTTCAAAAAAGGGGTAGAAAGGAGCTATTGATTAAAAACGCTGTGGTTTGGCTGAGTTGAATCGAATAGTCTCCACAGAATTCATAAACTCATCAATGTCTGAGGAGGTTTTATTTTCATTAGGGAAAAGAAAAAACAATCTTTGGACAGACCCTGTTGGGTTGAGTTGAATAAACTTCCCTTTCGGCTATAATCTTTCAATTTTGAAGTACAGCTAAGACCAGACTACCTGGGACAACTCGAGAACAAAATTCACTCAATCGACGGCAAACAAATGATCAAATGAACTAGTTGATTAGAATAGGATTTGAAATAGATCAATAGATGGGAAATGTTTTTACAGTTCCATAAGGGCTGCAGTGACTTTAGAGCCTGCTACCTTCTAAAATGGGATGGGGCCTACTTGAGAATCTAACCTCGTACTGAACCTTATATACAACAAAGAATACATAGTTTCCTTTTTACACAGAAAAGAAATCACAGTCCATCTTCGGAAACCCATATGCATTCCACAAATCTAAAAACAAGAACCTCTCAAACAAATGGAGAGGTAATTGTTTGTCAAAAGGTTGGGGGATCTCGAAATGCAGGGGGCGTTTCAGGCGGTCTGCTATAAATGTCGTCAAAATGAAGACTCACACTCCTTCCTGCGTCAATGTCATCATCCAAATAAGTAGTCCGGGACAATCCGTTAGAGTTTCTCCAATCCAAGTGTTGCTCTTGCTCCTCCAAGCTTCTTTCTGAGAAATTATCATGATAATTTTCTGAAGCATAGCGGTTGAAATCAGGAGGCTCAAGGAAACTTGCTTGGTGGAAACCAGGAGGCTCGAGGAAACTTGCTTGGGGCTGTGCATCACGCGGGCCACTTCTAGCCCACCAATGGCTCCTAGTAGGATGTGCAAGGTTGCTGGAGTCATGATGTTGAAGCACACTTTCCTGGAAGAATGGGGCAGACGTAGAAGCCCCCAAATGAGAGACTGATCTGTCCTGGTAATTGTGACCCCATAACTCTTCATCATACCGTGCTTCATTTTGTGTCAAGTTGGATGGCATCCAATAATCTCTTGAATGTTGTTGCTCAGCTGCTTCAAATGGTACTGCTGTGGCATCTCTTGTATTGTCCGTGGAAGTATGAGGTCGAGAAGTATAATAACAATCAAGAAGATATGGGTGATTCCTCTGATCTATATCAAGTAGCCACAAAGAACCCAGCTGAAAGCCGGGAGTATTAAATGGCATTTCCCTTGAAAAAGGGATATTTCTATCACCGGGGCCTCTATAACTGGGGCTCCCTCGCCACATTCTACGAGGAGAGTACACATGTCTAACTCCCTGTCCTTGCAACTTTTGATCCCTAAAAGTTCTAAGATTTAACAGGAACTGCTTTCCGTGAATGTTGGGTTCCCATGAAGGATAGCTACTTTGAAAACTGCAAAATAGACGATGCAAGATGAGAAGCAACCGAAGGGAACAATTAAAACAAAACGAAATTACGAGCAGGCACCTTGCAATGGTTTATTTCATTTTCCAAGATAGAACATAACAGTGGCAAGTACACAAAACAATTATTTATATGTCCAAAATGACTTGTTCTCCTTAAGGAACATATAGAAGACTTCTTTGTGCTTGTAAAGCAAGCACAAGGACAGTAATACAAGGCTTCAAGAGCTTAAATTGAAACGGAAAGAATCTACAGGTACAATTCTACAATAATACCTCAAAAACGATTTCTCCATCTTCCCCTGGCAACTTCTCTGGGAACGAAGCATGTTATACGGAGAGCCATAATTGCTATTTCCATGCTTTTGAAAATTGAAAGTACTAAAACTGTGAAAGATCAATTAGAAGTCAAGATTTGAATGATTTCAATGCAAAGAAACAAAGCTAATAAATGGTTTGGTGTCAAATTTCTCAACATAAACTCGAAATTTTCAAACATAAGAACAAGTGCACACCTGCAAACATGGCCAACACCTTCAACATCCACTGTGAAATCAGCAATGAACTGTAAGATGCCATCCACATGCTGCAAAAAATCACAGCACACCACCTCGAAATTAGCCAATATATGTCATAAAAATAACCAGATACACAGTCTATTGAGAGATGACATGGATACCTTTGGGACAACAAACAAAAGCAGGAATGGAGTGAGGAAAATTGATGCCATCTCCTCAAGTAACATCATTCCAGTATACTGCATCACAAAAAACACATAGAACAGTTAAAATAAGTGACAGGGGAAAAAACACATAGAACAGTTAAAATAAGTGACAGGGGAAAAAACACATAGAACAGTTAAAAGGCGGTAACTCATATCACGGGAGGAAATTTTGCGCAGAGTTCTATTACTATTAATGGATGGCTCCGCTATTTCTTATGGGCTATTTCTTATGGGCACAGGCATCCCAGGTAATTCAGTCTTATGGTTCTTCATTATCTGCGTATGGCCTTTTTTTCCTGGGCACTCACTTTGTATGGGCTTTTAGTTTATTGTTTCTATTCAGCGGTTGTGGTTATTAGCAAGAACTTATTGAATCAATCGTTTGGGCTCATAATAAATTAAAAGTTGCTCTTGCTACTCAGCCTAGAGCCTTGAGCATTATACAAGGTCGTGTTGTAGGAGTAACTCATTACCTTCTAGGTGGAATTGCCACAACATGGGCGTTCTTCTTAGCAAAAATTATTGCAGTAAGATAATGGCAAGGAGGATTTGAAAGGCATTATGGCATTAAGATTTCTGAGGTTTAGCTCAAGACCCCGCTACTCATCGTATTTGGTTTGCTATTGCTCCGCACATGACTTCGAGAGTCATGATGATATTATGGAGGAACATCTTTATTAGAATATTTTGCTTCTCATTTCGGGCAATTAACAATAATTTTTGTGGACTTCTAGAAATCTGTTTCATGCAGCTTGGCAAGGAAATTTTGAAACATGGGTGCAGGACCCTTCACATGTAAAGACCTATTGCTCATGCAATTTGGGATCCTCATTTTGGTCAACCGGCCATGGAAGCTTTTACTCGAGGGGGTGCTCTTGACCCAGTGAATATCACTTATTTTGGTGTTTTTCAGTGGTGGTACAAGTGATCAAGGGTGGTATAAGTATATTTGGTCAACACTCTTTCATACAAATGCATGAACTTCATCTGCATTACCTGAAATAAGGTTTCAAACTCCATGCGGACCCTCTCAGTATTTTCTTTGCCTCGCCATTTTTTTGGCATGTAGTGTGTGTGTTGGACAACCATAGACATAGCCCCTTCTTGATCAAGGACCAGGAGTTCATCTGTAACAGCAGCCCGGCTGATAGCTGTTATAGTTCCAAAAACAGCAGCATACCAAAACAAGTTGCGCCCAAATATCTGCATTACAATTAAAATTCAATATTATGAAAAATACATATTATCATCCATTATCACTGCCAGTTTTGTATTATCTAATATTTTTATAAGTATTAGTGAGAGTATATTACATGGCCCTCTAGCAAAGATTCCTCCAGAAATGCAATGATGATCAGGATAGCAGCAAAGCCTCCAGAGACAAAAGAGATGAATTTTGCGATGATTGAAATAATAGGTGAGGGGAATTGCTTTAGATATTCTGAAGCATGCATCACACTGCTATTGATCCGATGCTTGAACAAATGGTCAACCTGCAACATAAATATACACCATCTTAATTATAGAAGATGAGTTCAAGGAGGCAGATCTATGTGTGAGAAATAATATAAAAAATTATTACTACCCTCATTCTTTTATTGAAATAAAGCTACAGTAAGGAAATGAACTCTCATCTTACACGAGAAAATGGCATATAGAACATTTTCTTGTGATGAAGCAAATCTCTCAATCTAACATGCCAAAAACACATTAATTTAGACAGGCATAGCCCTCATCCGTACAATAATTAACAACACCCAACAATATCTTGCTTCTGTTCATTAAAATCCCATCAAATAAATCAAGTTCTATTTCATACACATGGGAAAATGGGTTGTCAGAAAAACACATCCTCTTAGGACTATAAGCAATATTAAAAAACCACCAAAATAAGTTCAACATATCAAGAGGCTTTTCTAGTTTATTACAATGATAAGAGGCAAGCATTAAAAATTACAAGAACACATTCAAACTTTCTTACTAAAACACATTCAAACATTGTACTCAAACAGATATCCTTGCCAACATTTCAAACGCAGGCATATCAACTATGAAAAGTTTTGCTTGAACTTAATGTGAGGGAGAGAGATGGTGAGTTCGTACCTCATTGAATTCTCTAAAAGTCCACCTTGACAAATTTGACCATCTTCGAGATGATGCTGTGCTTGGATGATTATAAAATTGTTCAGCATGCCTTAGGAAGAGATACACCAGCATGAATATAACAAGAAATGGTGAAAGGACAACCATTGCAAGACCAACTACCATAAGCCTTTTCTTTAATGCATTAGGATTATAAATGAAGTCCCTCCTAACACAAAAGTTTCTGCAGAAAAAGTACATTCTAATGAGAAAATGCAATATAATCAGCATTCAAACAGGTAATCGTGTGAAATTAAACATACCGATCAAACATGCTCTGTAATATGCACCAATTTAACGTCCACTCGAGGGGTTTTGTCAGTATTAGGTGATGCTGCATTCCATTTGAACCATTCCTGACAGTTGGGCCAGCACCTGGAATCCATGAGGAGATTGGAAAAGCAAGCACTCCTTTGTTGAGCATTCCAATCAAGTAGTTCTCCTTCCGCATCAATCGCATCACCACGTCATGAGCAGTAAGGTCCTTAACCACACACAGTTGTTGTGAGTGTTGCAACTCAACAACCTTTTCAAGAACTGTAGCCCATGGCATGGTTTGAATTTCATTGTCTGTGACATGGAGACTGCAAAAACATAACATCTTTTGCTCTTATTGAAATACAAAAAAAAATTGAAAAACAAGAAAACCTTTGTACTGAAGTAAAAGCAATGCCACCGACAAAATTTTATACAGATAAGATCAGCCACACCTGTTATAATAGAAGTGCCGGATACCAAGAATGTCCTTCAATTGAGCAAAAAACCTTAAGAAACAGAAGATCCAACATATAGAAAATAACCCCAAATAACCAACAATGATAGCTTTTGAAAGCGTTAGAGGGGTTACTGGGTGAGGATGGAGAGCTTCTTTAGCAAGATCACAGGGCTTGATTCCAGATTCTACAGCATTCATCCCACACTTAGCATTACGAAGACCATTCCAATCAACATATAATAAGAAAAATCCCGAGAAACCAATGGTGAAACCCAGGCTAAAAAGCTCAACTATCCACTTTATAATAATACACCAGAGCCCTTTCTCACAATAGTAATTGTAGAGTCTTTCAAAGAAAAGGTCCAAATCAGCAATTGGTTCCACATTCAAGCTCTCGCCATTAAGGAGCCCAGAAGGGCTCTCGCTACCAGGACTTGGTACCCTTCTATAATCTGACAATTCAATCTCTGGTGGAACATCGTCAAGCAAGCTAGTTGTCAAAGATGATTCACCACGCCATTTCCACTTGAATATGCTCAGAGCATTAAACTTTTGCCCACTGAACATCATTCACAAACACTTACTATAGGCAAAAGGATCCAGTCCATTCCCCAAACCACATAAAAGGTTAAGGCAAAGCTCTGAAAAATAAAAATAAAAAGGATCAGACTAGTCATGCCTTCTATAGCAAACTATGTTTAGCTTGCAAAATCCCCTGTTTCCACAATAATCAGCTAACATTAAAAAATTGAGAAACTAAAGAAGTTACATGACAAACTATGCCACTTCTACAGCATTTACAGAACCACAGTATCTTCCACTTCTCATTCATCACATGCCACTTCTACAGCATTTACAGAACCACATTATCTTCCACTTCTCATTCATCACATGCCACTCAGAAATGAAAATAAAATCTTCAGGAAGGAAAGGGGGTGATGGAAGAAATTTTCAGACTTGTTAACCACCAATATTACCAGTGCTCCATATTAATCAGTATGAAGAGAACACGACAAAGAATGTGTCGAAACATAATCAAATTATAGCATCATTCTGGAGGTACTCTTACATTTTGAGTATCCTAAATCTATTAGGAACCACTGAAACAAACACTTTTAATTAATGGGTAAAAGAAAATTTAAAAAATAATAGAACCAGATGTTATTCTTAACATTGTGATCAAATATCTGCCTGTTCATCTACCAAAGTCCTAAAATGCAATCAATTTTTACCCAATCCCGCAATATAAACAAGAACTTTGCTACTCCCTGTATGATCTCTCTCTGTACAGGCATTGTTTTGCTTTTACAGCTACTTAAATTCAAGTGCACTATTCTTGCTATCCCTGCTGCTCCCTTTAATAAATTAATTATAACCTAATCTAAGATCAAATATTTGCAAGAGAGTAAGAATAGTGAATCACTTACCACTTGAAATCAAGCCAAACAATGTAACAGTGAAGGCTATGAGTTGGGTTTTGACGGAGCCTCCGATTCAATCTGTAAACAACAAGTCACGAACTTTTAAACTGAAAACACCACAGAGAGCAAAACCCAGAAAGGAAAAACCAAAATTAATTGGTTAATTCACTGAAAAAGGGAGGTGGGCAAGATTTATTCGATCATATAATCACTATATTGAGTCCAAAACCTAGTTTGCTAAATTTGGACAGCTTAATCCCAATTGCCCATATTGATTAACAAATTAAACAAAGCATTCAAATCAATAAAAAGAAAAGAAATCATGTTGTGCGATGTTATCATCACGTAAAAGTAAGAAAATAATTAATCAGAGATACGACAAGATACGAAATTACCTGGAAACCCGGAAAAGAATAACGATATAACCGAAGGGAAGAAAGAATCAAGAAAAAAGAGTGAGGATTCAGGGGCGCCGACTAAAAGAAACTGCACTGAGATCAGAAACAAGTAGCGGGCTAAGATTATCGTTGGAGAAATTGAGGGCAATGAAATATTTTGTTTTGCCAAGAAGAGAAGATTTCGGAGAAGAAAGAAACGGCAGAAAGAGAGGTAGCTTGGGAGAGGGTTTTGTTTGGGTTGCGTGGAGGAAAGAGGGATTTTTTTTTTCCTCTTCTTTTCTTTCTTGAGGGAATTCAATTGGGGTTTCGTTTTCTTCTAATTTAAATTATTATTATTATTGCTAAGAAGGAGAAGGAGAAGAAGAAGAAGAAGAAGAATTTAAAAAGCTTTTTGGGCTTCTTCTCTCTCTTTCTTTGCCTGTTGTTAAAGGAAGCAGTCACCGTCAAGATAAAAAAAACACCTCCTTCGTGAGTTGAACTGAAGAGGTTGGAGGGGACGACGAGTTTCCAAGGCAGCAACTACTTGCACTTCCCCTTTACTTGTGGACTAGCCGACTAGGGATATTTTAGGCACCACAGAGATGATCTTTATAAAAAATAAAATATTTAAGGGATATTTGAGAACCATACTTGTCTGGCTCAAGAACCGACTCCAAAAAGAAACGTGGGTGTTGAGTTATTAGGTTGATTTATAGGGGTAATTAGGTCAACACCAATATTTCTTAACCCTGCAATGTGTGGCCAGCTCACAGAATTTTTTTTAGATTAATATTGTTGATCGAATGAACTTAATTTAAGTGTATCTTAATTAATTTTATAAATAATTAATAATTATATAAATTTTCAGTAATTCTAAAATTTATAAGAGTAAATTTAAAATTTATATTGTAAATAAGATTAGAAAGATAATTAATATATATATATATATAATAGCCCACGTATTAACATGTTTAAAACTCGTTCCTGAATAAAAATACATGTCATAAAAATATTGTTTTTATTTTTTCTAGTAAAAATAATTTTCAAATCGATATGCTAAGAATTTGGCATCACCGGATGTCGGCACGTTTACCACTTCGCAAGATGTTCAAGGAAGTCACGCATTTAAACTTTAATGTTTGAATTCAATACGTTACAATAATAATTATAACAGGCGTGTTAATCCCATATGTTCATTTATTTGTTTGGTATTATATTGTAGTGTATTTTTAAAAATATTTTTATTTAAAATATATTAAAAATATTTTTTAGGACACTACTTAAGTGACACCTAACATAAGTCGGCTCTAGATATATCTCTATCTTGTGAAAAAATAATTAATATAACTAAGTGTGATTTTACTTTATAAAAAAATAATTTTTCTATTATGCTAGAAGAGAGAATAATTAAGTGGTAAGAAGATTAAAAAAAAATTAAAAGATCATTGATAAAAAAAAATAGAAAAAAAGTGAAAAAAATCTAGAAAAATATTGAACAAAATATATAATGTGTGAGTTTTTCACCTAGCATTGCACACAATTTACCCTGGATTGCTACAATAAAAATATTATTTTACCTTCGGGTGAAAAAAATGATGGTCTTGGTTGTGGGGATAATTTTATCATTTTCAATAACTCATTGATTATTAATAAATTATTTGGGGGTATTTGAGTATTTTTTTAATTTTTTGCATGGTAAAATTATGCCTTTACCCTCAAAATCAACAAATTTAAGAGATGTTGACCAAGGTTTTTTCCGTCTTCTCACATACTTAAAAACAACAAAGGTACTTATTTGCTCCAAATGTAAGAGAAAAAAAAAGAGTTGTGGACAAAGGGTTTTCTGGTTTCTTCCTTCTCATGATACAATAAAAATATGTATTTGCTCTAGGAGAAGATAAAAAAAAATAAGATGTGTATTTAGGGTTTTTTTTGCCATTTCACACGGGTTTATTTATAATTCTCAAGGTTATGAGGGGTGTTTTAGTATTTTTATGTTGAATTTTTAATTTTTAATTTTAAAAAGTTGTTGATGTATGCTTAGTATGTACCAGTACGTGAATGACATCCGCACTTTTTGGATGGCGCGTGCATCGCCACCCTGTGGTCAAACCTGGCCTTTAGCCTTGTCCTTAAAAGTGCCGCCGTGTTCTCTTCTTCATGATGTGACATGTAACCGTGAGTGATTGTCGGTTTGTCACCGATGATCATTTTTTTTCTTTCCTTTTCTTTTCTCCCTCATCCAAAGAAAATGCACGTTTGTCCTATTTTCTTTTTATTTTTCAATTTCAATCATTGTAATTTTTATTACTTATTTTCATCACTGGCCCTCCTATAAAAGTTTTTGATGTTTTCAATTTAGTCATTAAATTATAATTTGTCATGTATTATTTTTTTCCAATTTAATCACTGTTTTTTTTATTTCTGGTTTTTTTTTATTGGCTTTTTTATTCAAGTTTGATTGGTCTTCAATTTCATCATCTAATCAAAGTTTCTGTTGTTTTATTTTTTTCAATTTAGTCCTCGTTCTTTTGATTTTTTTTTCCTTTTATTAATGTTTTTTTTTCAACTTGACCATCCAATTTAATTTTTTTATGCCCTTTAATTTATTTTTTTTATTTTTATTTTTTACCTTCATTCTTTTAATTATAATTTTTGTGTCATTTTTTCTAGTTTCATCCTCTAGCCTTTTATTTATTCTTGATCGAGCTTCATGGTTTTTTTTTATCGTGTTTCTGATATAATGACACGGGTCATGAGTATTAAGAGTTTAATATAGTTAGAGATCCTTTCTTTCCTCGTTTTATTTTATGATTTTATTATTCTATATAAGTTTTTTTAAAAAAATTAATTTTGCAGTTGTCTTTAATTTATTTTCTATAAACTTATCCCGATTTCATGACTTAGACCACGAGTTTTGCAGGCTCTTTTTGGACATATTATTTTTTTAAAATATTTTGTTTTGTATTTATTTTTTGAACAATTTTTGTTTTATTTTATACATATAAGATTTATTTCATAAAAAAATAGTTATTTAAAATAATTTTTATATTATGCTCGACCTTATATTTTTTTCATTTTATTTTATTTACTCAATTTCATATATGTTTCTTCTATGATCTCTTATTGTTTTTAATAATAAACTCAATTGATATAAATATGTAAATGTTTTAGTTTGCGAGATCAAATATATCGATCTATGTTTATTTCTTATTTTTTTTAGTTTATCTTTTAGTTATTGATAATTAATTTTTATATTTATATAGATGATTATCAATTTATTTAATTAGATATATGAATAAGTTTTTTAATTTATATTTTTAATTTTTTTATATAAAAAATATAAAAAAATATTTTATATATTCAATTACTTTTTTTAAAAAAATTGACCACTCATTAAATAGCTAGATTAGGGAGACAACACAATACCCGTTACTCCCATGAAAATACAACGCAAGACGGCGAGAGGACTGGACCCTCGACAACGTTGATCCATCGTGTCAATCGAAGGAGAGAGCAAGATTACACGTGTAACTTAAATGTTTGATCACGACTGTCCTAATGAAGGGTGCTTTCGTCTTTCACCGTCCCCAGTCCAAGGGACTCGTCGTTCCCACTACCACACCAAACGGCATGTAGCTAGACAAGAAAGAAAAATCGCGGGAGGCAACGGACCAACTTGGCGCGAATATGACGTGGCAAAGCTCCACCTCAGCAACTCCCGCCAAAAAAAACCCCTAATTACCAAGAACCAGCCCTCCTCCGCCTCTTCCAAACCAGCAAATCTCCTTTTGATCTCAAAATCAACAAGAAGAAGCACAGAAGCAATGAACTCCTCCTCCCTACACTCTCCAATCCCTTCTTCGAAATCTAAAAGACCCAAACCAGATTCTGAATCAACTGCTGCAACCCCAAAATCTAAACCTTCTTCAAACCCAACCATCGCCACTCAAACCCCAACTCAGCCATCCCAAGTCCCTCCCCGCCTCCGCAGCCGCCGCGTCGCTCTCTCCCTAAAAGAAGTCCGTCAGATCGCCTCTCAAGACCTTGGAACCAGCCAATCCAAGTCCGCCCGAAGACAGATCGCGTCTTGGCCTGAAGATTCCACCACCACCACCAGTAAACTACACAAGCCCAGGAAGAATCAGACTCGTAACGGGCTCACTAAAATCCCCGATAAGTAAGTACTCGGGGTCAATTTTTTTATGAATTTCTTTTACAAAATCTCAGTGATTTATGCTAATTTATATGTCTTGATTTTGAAAAGGTATGAAATGCTGGGTGAGCTTTTTGATAACTTGGATAGCTCGATACGGTTGCTGCGTATGAAGGGCTCAATGTCTACTTTCTCTAATATTTCTCCCAAAATCGAGTCTTTAACTGACAGGTACTGCTGATCATTGTACTGTTTTGAATTTTTCATTTGATTTTAAAATTATATTGTTTTAATTTTAATTGTGTTTTTGTAGGAGGTTTACGCATAAGCATTTGGCTCAATTGAAATATATTATGCCGGAGGCAATTGAGATAAAGCGGGTGCTTCGGTTTAACGAGCAAACCAGTTGTATGAAGCCGGAACTTCATGTTACTGTCAATGCTGATGCAATTGAATGTGATGATGGAAAGTTGAAATCTGAAAGTAAGAACATATATTTACGCAAGGTTTTTCGCTCGAGGCTTGCAGATTTTTACAGAGACCATCCTCAGGTACTGTGCTTCTGTTTATGTTATTAGTGCTTAAAATGGATGCTATCAATTATCTATACATTGGTTTGAATTTAAGATTAATGTATTTATGATTATGTTGTTATAAAGTATGATTTTGCAGTTTGGGAAGCGGCATTTGATTAGGTTCTGTTATTCCTGTGTGCTCAACCATTGCAATATAGTGTGATTAAATGTACTAAGGAAACCACAGATTAGAATTTTAGTGACAACCTTTATTATTTGACACTAGCTAAGAGTTGCTTTGAGTTTGATGAAAATGAATTTGTAGGTTACTTTTTTGCTTCTTTACAAAACACTTATTTGATTCAATGTGCTTCTGTTTCTAAATTCTTCTTAAAGGGTGTTTGGTAGTGGTTATTTTTTAAATTGCTTTTCTCCTTTGAAAATCAGCATATCAATGATAAAAAAACATATTATAAGAAAAAAAACTCAAATTTTTAGGAAACTTGCTTTCAACCGCGTTCCCAAACAGGGTCTAAATGTGTTAGTAATACGTTGCAATGGCTTCAGGGTGATGACATTCCAGAGGAAATGCTCCCGGAGCCTTTCAATCGCCTGTCATTGCTGAAAGAAACCACAGCAGTTGAAGAAGAGCAACCAATAGTGGCATCTCTTTTACCCCAAAGTTTCCAGAGGCGCTTCTCCCAGAAAGGTACAAAAGTTGAAGCGGAAAACGCCCTCCAAAAACCAGTTTCCTCAGCTTTCGAGCCATGCCCCAACAAAATCTCCTTAAATGAGGAAATTAGTTGTTCTGCTCCATCCCCAGCCGAAGTGTCTTTGAAACCAACCTGTGACCAAAATTTTTCATCTGCAACTCCAAGCAAAGAGAAAGATTCCATGAATGAAGTATTTGACTCTCCCATAAAGATGGCTAGTGTCCAGTCAACTCCTGCAAAACTTGCTTCAACTCCAGCTACATTGATATCTACCACACCTGCTTTGCATCCACATAAAAGATGTATGAGCTCATGTGATGATGATTCTTTCAGCTCACCAGACAAGCTTGTCAGGCGTCCGCCCAGCAGGTCACTGATATTTGAAACTCCGGTGAAGCATGCTAAGGATGAACAAAAAGAGGATGTATCAGATGATGATAATATCTTGAAAATTCTTCCCGAGAGTCTTCTGCAATCGGTAGGCTCATCCTTAATTCTCATTTACTTTCACTTTGTTGGTCTGTGAATGTTACAAGTCATTGATACATCTTAACTGTTATCTTTGATTGATTGTATAAATTAGTTCTGCTATTCAAATTGATCTCTTCTGTTTCTGTTTTCTTGGACTCAATACTTGTGCCTTCAATTCATTTATAAAATGTTATACTTAGTTATGTGGCATTTTATCACCTCTTGCACCACCAGGGTGGCATACACCTGTCACAACATAGTAGTGTCCTGCATGAGCAATATGCTTTTATAAGATTTCTCAAGCTTCAAAAATTGAACATGGAAAACTTCATCAGACAAAATATGATGTATTAAAAATTGTCCCCTTTCAATCATCATGTTATCTTAACACAAAGGGCGGCTGAAGATGTCACATCAGGTGGCTTAGTCTTGGTGATTTTTTGCTTTTGTCATGCCATTGTCAGCTCAGTTCTATAATGACCTTTTTGGCATCTAATTGTACTATCCAAATGACCAGGGAATCTAATACTGGGAGAATACAATATGTTGGAAATAAATAAAACAGGCAGGTAGCATAACAACTAACAACCAGTAACTTCATTTATCCAAAAACAAAGCCATGATAGCAGATCTGCGTTTCAATTGAGATATATAATGCTGTGATTGGTTTGTAATCATTTTTCCTTCTGCAGATACGAGAGAAAGAGCAGAAGGCTAAAGAAGAGCGAGATCCTGCAATCTCACAAGCAAAGAGGCGGAGACAAATGATTGCCTGTCTTCCTAAGCTCTTCAACAAGATTCATTTCTTGTTTCAGTCAATAAAACAATCAGTTCTCACAAAAGAAGAGCTTATACACAAGATAATTGCAAGCCACTCTGATATTGCTGACAGAAGTAAGCAAGTGGTTTCCTGTCAAAAACCATCACATATATTTCAGAACTCTATGTTAAGCTAAATCATTCTGACTTTTGTTTGCAGGAGAAGTTGAAGAGCAGCTAAACTTGTTGCTTGAACTCGTTCCTGAATGGATTTCTGAGAAGTTGGCATCTAGTGGGGACTTGCTCTTTCGGTAAGCCCTCATGAACAGCTTATGCTTTCTCTGTTTTGAGAAATTTCCAATGGCAGTTGAAATTTCATTGAAATTCAATTATTGGTTTTTAAAGAAAATGAGCATGATAAAACATTGTTAAAACTGAAGCTTTTCAAGCTGCTAATGTCGCAATCTAATCTTATGTTTGCAGCATCAACAAACTGTATAGTCCAGAAACTGTACGTGCACAACTTGAAGAAGCCAACTGAGAAAGAGAATGCTAATTCTTTTGAAATTATAGTTAGGAACTTATCGAGTGCGCTGTGTAAATTCTACCTCTTTTGTTGGCTATTCCTGGATGTCTTAATTTATGATACGCTAGCCAATTTTTGTAAAGAAGTGCAGGTATTTTAGATGTCCGTGAATGATTAATTTCCTGACCAAATAGCAAGATAATGAAAAGCCCCTTTTTTTGCAACTGCAATGTTCTCTCTACTAGCTGCAAGTGTAATATACCTTTTGCAGCTCATCTATTTAACAAAGTACTACGGAGACGACTTCAGTGACAATTGTAGAACTCCATTGCAGTAAGGAACTGCAGAAGTTAACCGATTAAGAACAGATGGAGAATTTGGCATCTACCAAGGATTTGCTTTTCTAGCTGTTTGGGGATATCAAAGCTCACTTGGAAATATTGAAAAACTTGTTAGCTAATTGCTGCAGAAAATGATTACAATGAATAACCTGTATGTTCAGGATTGTATGCATGTTAAAATTGCTTCAGAATCCAGACTGTAATATCAGGTGGTGAGTCCATATATGGAAGCTATGTGAGAAAATTAGGTCAAAACAGTTTGTAGTTTAACCAAACGTTTATTATGCTTGCTCCATAAAGTTAAAAGCAGGGTAAGACTCCTTTAGTTATTTTTTGCCCCCTTGCTTCCTTTACAAAAGCAATACGAAACTAATTCTTCACAAGCGCTTAATATATGAGCTTTGATTTAGTTGCTATGCCATTCATTTCCAATATCATGATCTGAGAAATGTAGGATGCATTGATGCCGGTCCCACTTCTTGATTTATTTCTCAAGTCCTGTTTCATTGTCTCTTCCTGCTGAACTTTCCACTGCTAAGTGGCTTAACTTTTCCTCGTCATTAGTGGAAAGAGATTGTTTTTGGGACTTGTTTCGATCTCCATCCTTTTCTTTTCCCCACAGCAGCATGTAAAGTCCGATAATAACAACAGCTCCTCCCAATATGCTGATTTAGTCAGATAAATTAGGAACAATATCCACCCTTGCCTTTTGTCGTTCTTTTTTGGGTTATATTACTGACTAATAACTGCGAAATGAAATTTCATTTTACCTGCCTGCGTGCAACTCTTCACCAAAAAGAAAGTAAGCCAGGATGGCGACCATTACAGTTGCAAGGGGACTAAACATGGTCACAAAGACTGGCCCTTTTTGTTCTGTGCACCATAGTTGAATGGAGACTGTCAAGCCACAACTAATGACTCCCTGCAATTGATTGTCAATAATATGATTTCTGACAAACCAGTTTAATTTTCTGTAGCGCTGTTCATGGATGTACTTACAGCATATATAATGGACCAGAATACGATGCTGGATCCGATGGACCATGCTGCTGGTTTATGTTGCATGAACACAGTGAAGACAGCTGATTGTGCTGCCGCGAAGCCGTTTATCCATGCAGACAGTGATAATTGTGCAGGATACCTTTTCAACGTGTATGCCTACAAGGTACACAATCTCTGATCTTATTAAAGAAAACCTATAAAGCAGGTGAAAATTCAGCATCCATTTACATGCACATGCACTGATAGATTCTAGCATCTCTGAAGGCAAAGATACTTTAGCGTAGAGAATCAGCCTCATGTTAAAAGGTAAGTCCAAAGGAAATATCAGGTTGGGGAATTCTATACCTGCATGATGAACCAGAGAGACCATGTTATGCAACTCACAACGAGCAGAATAGTTCCCTTCACCCAGTTCTGTTGAGAAGCATTACTTTTGATATGGATTGGAGCACCCTGCAAGCTTTGCACCTCAGGTCCTTTGTATAAAGTGATGGTCAAGACCCCAGCCAGTGATAATAAGGTTCCGACAATTTTAGCTATTCCACGAGGGTTCCTTAAATTGACAATCTCCAACCTACATGAAATAGATGCAGTCTTAGTCTCAAAATTAAAACAAAGAAGATTTCTGTTCTTCAGGTTTTGAAGTCCCACCTGAGCATAATTGCAATTATAAAAGTCATGGAGGGAACGGTATTGGTCATTGATGTAATGTAGGTAGGAGAAGTGTATCTCAAGCTTGCAAAGTAAATGTTAACAGTTAAGCTGGCCCTGGCTTTCATCAAAAGAGAAAACTGGTGAGTTTTCTATTCTCAAAAAACAATTGTTTTTACTCTATGTTGAAGCATAAGGATTGTCCTACACACCCTAGAAGAGAAAGCACAAATATCTCCAGAAACAACACAAGTGTTAGCTTTGGCCTCACTTTTCTGCAAGCAAAAAAGAAAATAATATCAGGCAAAATGCGTTTGGTAGCATAATTTCATACAATAGATCAGTTGGTATCCACTGTATAGCTAATAGCTTTGCAATACATTTTTTTGGTGAATGTTTACACATGTGTATAATGTACCTCTCAAGAAAATATGCAAGCGGAAACATCACTAAGCCGCCTACAATATATCGATAAGTAACAAAGACATGAGGGCTCATCCCATGACTGAAGGCAGCTTCTGCAAGAAAGTAGAGAAACGAATAGCCAATTTGGACCAAAATCATGAGAAGATGTGGGATAAATCTCGAGTAAGCATATAAAATTGCCATAGCTCTTGAGTATAGAACCACATATTTTGCCTTGTTTCCTTGTTTATATTTGTAGCACAAAATGCATCTATACTCGTGTATGTGAATGGAATAATACCGCTTTTGCTTGCACATTTTTTAAGAATTATTTACTTTATGAAATTCCAACTCTGAAAACTGACAACAATGAAGTGGGATTGAGAAAATAAGATAATATCCTTGTTCTGCGTTTAAGACACGAATTAATTATTCTACAGGTGCTCGTTACAGTAATAACAAGTGGGTCCTGAAATTTCTGAGTCCGAAGCTACATGTGCTCAATGAATTCGTCAATGAAAGCAGCTTCTCATTTCTGATGTGGACAAACATGAACTTCCTATGTACCAGAGCCAGCTATCTTTGGTTACTTTCAGAATAGTTCGAATTAATCTTTTTAGATCAGATTCTAAGCTCAGAATTGAACAGATTAAGCTAACGTGCATTCAATTCCTAATTTTTTTCACAAGACACATGTGGATGCTCTTGAAAGGTAACAATCTAATTAAAGATGTGCTTTGCACTTTTTGAGATAGACATAGAATATGCTTGAGCCTGAAATAAACTTGTATAGCATATCAGCAAGTTGGAGGTATGTTTGGCACATATCAGCAAGTCGAGACACCTCCAAATATTCCTTTGTTTCTTGTTTTTTGGATATTTATTTTTTGATTAGTTCTTCTGAACTTTCCTTGCTGTAATGAAGACTTGTTAGAGAAAAGGCTTGATAAATGCATGGTATCGTTTTGTTTTTTTTGTGGGATTAAAACTAAATCCATGCTTGAAATCCAAGTCCTGGTATGTGTATAGCTGCGGTCAATTTGTTTTGCTCTTGAAACACTATCAGAAAATAATAGAAATGGCCTGTCAAATAAACAGATACCAACAGATCATAGAATAAAGAAGAGCAAACAACTAGGATTCTCAAGTTAGCTTTAAAGAAGAGCTGACAACTAGGAGTCTAAAATTAGCTTTTCTGATTTAATTTTGTTGGCCTATGAACATCTTTTGTCAATTGAAAATGGTCTGAATATGTTTGCATCGACAACTTCTTGTAGCAGCCGTCTCCTTAATTTTGTCAACTTCTCTCTGGCCTACTAAAGACCTAAGTTACCATCCCCGCCCTTCTTCCTTATGACTCTTAGCGTGAAGGAGTATGGCTAATAGACAATGGTAATAATTAGTTATAGCCCTTTTGTGCTGAAGTGTGTACTGAATTCTATCAGATTGCAGGAGATGAGTGCTTGTAGTGAAAAATAAAAGGCTGTCTAGGGCGTAATTCATATGGCGAGCCGGTGTGTTAGTACAAGGGTGATATGGACATCCTTACAATGCTACCCACCTATCACTCTCACCTGTTAATTGTTTAAAATGAGTATTACAATGAAGCTTTACAACTTCAAGGAAGAATCCGATTAATGCTTGGGGGTTTTCTCCCCTATAAATCTACAAGAACCAGATACCAAAGATACCACTGCAAAGAACAGAAAGATAGTAAAAGTGAGATTAGTGAGAGCAGGGATGAGGCAGAGAGAAGCATTAAACTTTAGAACACCTCAACACCCTTCTTTGGGTTCCAAAAACTGGGGTGGTGCTTCTCCTTTGTTAGCAAGGAACATACCGAAGGAATCACTTGAGCAAAAATACTTCAGGATCGACAGCATTCGCACTCGTGACGAGATCTTTCCGGCTAATGACGACTTCAACTACTTGCCTCAGACTTACACTCCTAAGTATGAAGTCCCCCAAACACCAAGTCGCAGACATAAGGGAATTCTGTTGAAGTTTTTGTTTCCTGAGGAGGAGAATATTATTACCTTGGGTTCAAATTCAAATTCAAATTCAAAGAGAAAGAGATGGTTTCCTAGATGGGATCCTAAAAATAGATGGCCTCAAGGTTGGTGTTAAGTTAATCTTATGATTTGTGATGCTGGCAGTGACTGCATGATGGTAAACAACATGCTGATCATTTCATTATAGAGGAAGATTCAGTCTTAAAGGTACAGAGATAATTGGTCCAGTCAGTTAGTGATGAACGATGGGGGCACATCTTAAGAACAGTTACAAAATTTCAGATACACCCAACTGGAAGCTTTTAGCCTTTTCTCTTCTGGTGTTGAAATGTGTACGGATGACTTCTTGTTTCACAATGTTTGCGTCAATACTAAATTCATATCTTGCTTTGTAGTTGTTGTTGTGGATGCCATGTGAAATGTGGTAAAGCAATATATTTTGCTCAGTGACAGCCAAAGGGTTTTGCTGGTTCGCTTGTAAGCAAACCAAGAACTTCTCATCAAAATACAAAAATCCAACTTAATTCTCCCATATGTTTTTGAATTATTTCAGATTTTTCTCCCCAAGTCGTAACAATTTACTCATGGCTAAGATTCTCCACATCTCGCATCAGATTATAGACCTGCAAATTTCTTTTCAAGTCTAGAAATAATGGAGACAAGGGGGGAAAAGACAACATGCTACTGAATGGTGGCAAATGAATGGTAATTGAAAGAGGAAACTCGTAGGCCATGCACAAAGCAATGTGATGCCCAAAGTACAAGTAATTAAAACTACGACAAGGTATCCTCCATGCCAGCCTTTCCACAGTCAATCAAGCTATGTACGATAGTTATATGCTCATAGATAATACCGTCGTGAACAAAGAGAGGATCTCATCCGGCTATTTATGGCCTACTGAGTGAGTCAGGTTCTGCTCTGCTATATTCCCGTTGTCTTTTAGCTTAAAAATAAACGTAAAGGTTTAACCAAAATGCATATAGGTTTGCAAAAATGACAGCTTTGCTGGAATTTTGCATTACTAGGCAGTAAAACACAAGTTGGAAGATGTTCCATGACTGTTCTTATCTTTCGAATCCTACACCTAACTCTTGAAAGTGACTTGGCCGAGAATTACAGAACAAATTAATGTACAAAACACTATTAGCCACTATGTGAACAGTACTGTTGAGATAGGTTCAAAATTTAAATATTCAGCAGCCTATAATTTTACCTAATAATTTCTCATTGAATGAATATTTCAATGTAGGTTAGCTTGCTCTTATAAGGTAATGTTTGATACTGTGATATTGATTGCTTTTAAAATTGTTTTTTCTCGGAAATATATTAAAATAATATATATTTTTTTTAAATTTATTTTTAATATTAGCATATCAATACAATTTAAGAATATAAAAAAATATTTTAAATTTTTATCAAATAATGTTTATTCCGTGTTCTAAATTAATGCATTTGGCATTGTTATTTATGTTGTGCTTAATACTATAAGATTTGGATTACAATACAAACTTTAATGGGGAATCCTAAATACATGCTAAGATCAGTAGCCTCTTCACTAGATGTACCGAATACAGGTTGAGCTTTTTGAGTCAACTGCCGAGGATAAGGGCAGCTTCCTCTCCCAGGACATTAGTTGTGCCTATAATATATGTTCGATTGCATGGTTTTCTATGCATTAAAGTTTAAGATCCTAATACCGTAAGCCTATGTGGCATCAAATTGTATGTATATTATATAGAGTAGCACCGACAGGCGATCAGTACAGCATTAATTGTCAACAGCTGATTACGTTTTGTTTAGGAAGTGGTTGGCTTTGAGGTTTGCATTTTGTTTTTTTGACCTTCCTATTTCATTATGCTGGACTAGTTTGAGGAAATGGAGAAGCTCACTTCAGGTTGGTGAGACAGCATTAAATCTGTTCCCGAGTCTAATATTTTGCCACCGGAATCATACCTGGCAATGGTGTGGTTCCTTGATGTGACACCATTCCGTTAATCGATCTTGGAGGAGATCTTCTCACTAATTGTGATCGATTTAAAGTCATTCATCAAATCGTGAAGGCTAGTCAAGAACATGGATTCTTTCAGGTTTTGATCTTTACTCCTTTCCTTTTTTCTTTGCTTCACCTGAATTACATGTTTAGAACTTTACATGCACCAAGATTACAAGAACAGTTTCTTAATTTGAGTCCATGATAAAACAGAAAATCCTAATAGTACATATAGTTTTTCTGACAAATGATATACTTTCGAACTAAAAAAATGAAAATACGGTTGATTAATCATGGGATCTCGGAGAAGATAATGCATGATGTCTCAGAGGTGGTGAATGAGTTCTTTCAACTGCCTGCCAACGAAAAAGAAAGGTTCTGCTCTAATGACCCGAAACAAAGTTGCAGACTATCCACAAGCATCGACTATTTTCAGGAAAAGATACAATACTGGAGAGACAACTTGCGACACCAATGCCATCCTCTTGAGGAACACTTTCAGTGTTGGGCTGAAAAACCTTCGCAATAGCGGTAAGCATATAATTCTGTTCTTCCTAGGCCTTCGTTGTAAGCAAGAGTTTAAGGCGATTGCAATTGTCTTTCAAATCATCCTCCTCTTTCATCTTTTTGACCCTCCAATCATGCAGAGAAGTGGCTGGGACGTATTCGGTCGAGGTTAGGAAACTGAGCTTGTTGCTATTGGATCTAATCTGCGAAGGGTTAGGACTTGAAAGTAGATATTTTAATGGGAATGGCCTAAGCCAAGTCCAATTGATGAGCATTAATCACTATCCACCATCCTCAGATCCGAGTTTAACCTTGGGATTGCCTAAACATAGTGATGTTAAGTGTTAACCTCTTTACCATTTTGCTCCAAGCTGGAGAAGTGCCAGGGCTTCAAGTACTCGAGGACGGAAAATGGCTTGCTGTTGATCCTCTTCCTACTGCATTTGTCATCACCATTGGCTATGTGTTTCAGGTACGGACATCCCCATTTCTGCTCTTTGCCAAAGCTTATTGCTTTTAGCTTCCATCAGAAAAGTATGTGGTATCCAGCATAAAACACCATGTATCACTAATCCGTATACAAATTAACTGATTTGTACACGAACCCTTAATTCAAATCTAAAATCAAGAATTTTCCGTTTTTAATGCAGGTTATAAGTAATGGGAAGCTGAAGAGTGTCGATCAAAGGGTGGTCACGAATTCAAAGGTTGCACGAACAACGGTTGGCATCTGCATCTTTCCTTCTTCTGATAGCCGTATCGAACCCGCAAAAGATCTGGTTGACAAGTGCCATCCTCCACTCTATAAAAGTTTCATATGCAAAGATTTTAGTGACACATATATCTCTGAGATCATCAATGGAATAACAACTGAGCGTTATAAACTCCATCTTTCTGAATAATTCACCTGGACAGGTTGATCCCAACTTTCTGAAGCAATATAAGCTTAAATTGCAAGACTCCTGTTGCTCTTGCTATACTTTCACTTTCAAAATTGAATGACAATGATGTTTATCAATTGGATGAAATTTAATGAACTTCCTTTTGCTTAAATGAATTGTCTTGTTAATTTGTATTTGTCTAATTCATATATAGAAAAAGGAATTACATGAATTTTTTTTTCCCTAGAAACAACAGGTTGCAATGGGCTTAAATGCATTAATTTGCCCAGATCGGAGTTTGACCTTGGGATTACCTAACCATAGTGATGTGATCCTCTCGACCATTTTGCTCCAAGGAGAGATTCTTCCTATTGCATTTGTAATCAACATTGCCCATATGTTGCAGGTACGTACGTACATTCCCATTTGTTTTTCTCTCTTTTCTTTCCTCTTTGTCAAAGATAATGAGTTGCAGCCCACTCTAGAACAGGTCGGAACTCTCTAGCCTCCCATCACTTATAATCTGCATTAACAATGGCAAAATTCATCTTCTTTATGTTAGATTTTGTGGACTAGTCACTGGTGTTTTATGCTGGCTATATAGTTCAACTGATGATCACCAATTCAAAGGTTGCAAGAACAGAAGTTGGCAGCTTTATCCATCCTTCCTTTGATAGCCATATTGAACCTGCAAAAGTGCTGGCTAGCAACTGCCATACTCAACTCCATAGAACTCTTGTGTACAAAGATTTTCTTCACACTTGTATTGAAGATACTAGGGATCCCCGCCCCTTGAGCGTTACAAGCACCTTTATTGAGTGCTTTATTTTCAAAATCGATTGATCTTCTTTTCTATGTATATCAGATTTAATTGAATAGACTTCTCTTCTGTATTACAAGTTTCATGCACCCATTTTATGAGTTAGCCCTCCCCTCAATTCAGAATGAAAAGAGCAGTACTTTATATATATATATATATATATAATTCATGGAGAGTTCACCAAACTTTTTTTTTCTCCTTCTTATAGTTATTTATTTTTAACGTAGGTGTTTGAACTAATTTACACGTACCTTGACTAATTTCATGAACTCTAAACTTTTAGTTACTTTTTATTCCCAAAGCCAATGAAATTTAGTTTCATTTCGTTTGTCTCGAGTCTTTTACAATTATAATTTAAATTATTTTCTTTTATTTGAAAAAAAAATGCATGTGAGAAAAAAACTAAGTACCAAACTTTTTTCCCGACACTACGAGAATCTGGCTTAAGCAAACTATAAAGTGTGTTCATGAATTAAACAAATATCAAAAGGATAAAATTAAAGGAAAAAAGTTTAACCCATCAAAAAAGGCTTTGTGGATTCGCTAAATAATCATTATGGTTCTATATGCATTTGAGTAAGAATCATTAAATAATCCAGTTTAAAAAAAAATTTAGTCTCAATACAAACAAAAATATTAGAAAATATTTCTATTATTAAAGTAGAAATAAAAAAATAAAAATTATATCATATTCAAACTCACTCATTAAGAAAAAAGGATTTAGAACCTTGAAAATAAATAAAAAATGACCTCATTTGTTCCATTAAAAGAAAAAATCAATAGAATTTAAACTATGATCATATTTATACAACTATGTTTTTGAAATTTTTTAATTTTTTTAGCTTTAAAATAATTTTTTTAGTGTTTTTAGCTTGTTTTGATATGTTGATATTAAAAATAAATTTAAAAAAATAAAAAAAATATTATTTTAATGTATTTAAAGAAAAAACACTTTAAAAAACAACATGAAAATAAATTTTTAAAAAATAATATTAAAAAAATATCATATGACCTCCCTTGATGCCAAATGTTTGAACCTGGAATGTTCTTCAGCTTGACAAGCTATCTCCTTACACAAGCACTTGTATACAGCATGTTTTGATTTGACATATACGGGAGAAAATAAAATCGATGGCATTATTTTTTCTATACTTAGGTGAGTACTAATGTACTATATGCTCCAAAAATGATGTTGGAAGTGGAAGGCACTTAAGTCTTCGACTAGACATTGTTCGATGATAATATTTTCCTACAAATACCATGGACATGCTTCTTTTTTATAGGAAAAGGGCCAAGAAGACAGAGAATAAACAAGAGTGAAACTTGCTGGATCATAGTGGCTAGCTACTAGCCAACTTTATGTAGTCTATTTTAATGACTAAGACCACTAAGCCCACCTTATCTTCCAAGTGTACAGATTGGATCAAGCAGCTAATCTCACCAGATTCTTACTTTGAGGCTACAAAACATTCTGTCATGTTCCTGCTTTCCTTGGTGGGTAGAGAGCACTTGTATTATGCAGACTTGTTCCTCGAAACAACTCTTAACTTTTGACTTTTTTCCTTGACAACTCTATCACTCGAGATCACATGCTGATTCGGTCAATAACTTAATTAGCATTGCATTGATTTCATGATCTTAACCTTCACTCAAAGATTAACCTTTTAATGACAGGAACCCACAAGGGCTTGGACTGGTATTAACCCATTAACTAATTACAATGATCGCATGAAACAAAAGCTAACGACATGCTACTTAACTTTTGGCTTGTACCTTTGGTTTTCTTTCTGTACTTCATATATATAACAAAAAAGTTAATGGCATTTTACCGCATATTAGAGCCATTAAAATGAGTATTAATTATGTACCGATCAATGTGCGATTATGGCCTGAACAAATCCAGAGATAGAAATCTAGTTTCGGCCGAGAAATCGTTTGTTGATCAGGCTCCGTCTTGATCGCATTTAATTCATCTTTCTTTAATCCTTTGCATTTGCTTGAGAAACTGCATGTGTTTTATAGTCATGAAAGACAAAGACACTGCTTGTTTGGGGGCATATTATTTTGATATCTTCATGTCAAAAATAAATATATTTTTAAGTAAAATACGACATCAACAACAATACCTTGCACGATCGAGGATGCTTTCCTAGCTAGAATTCCTTTTCATGCCAATGATCATTAGATTCCCTTCATTCGATTTTCTGGGGCCACCATTAGGTCATTAGTGAGCTGGGGTTAAAGAAGAAGGGGTGGCAAAATATTGAATCACCATAGTCGAGGCCAAGTTGACTATTGGTGAAAGTTAGCAGCTTTTCTTCTTTACAAATCTTATTTCCTAACAAGGGTGTGTATAGTTTATTCAGGTAGTGGCCACTAGCGTCACACATGCATTGTATGTAGGGAGAATGTACTTGAAAATGGGACTTCCATTTTCACGCCCATCTATATTGACTGAGGGATGCAGTGTGAGAAAGAGATCAACCCACTGCTCATGAGTGTGGAGACTAACAAGCCATCGATCCTCCTGGATTACATGTTAGTGAAAAGCTAAGCTACAGAATCTACTCGGGATGATTTGGTTCCCAATCTTCATCTAAAAGAGTGTAAAGAGAAGAAAAGTATGAGGTGATGGGAAAGATAAAAGGTGGCCTTCAAGTTCAAATGCAAAAAAATCTGGTAACACCATTGCTTTACTTCATTAATTACTTAACTTCATTATGTGTGGTTTTTACACTTTGGTAGCTAGCTTTTCATGCCGCGGTTTAAAAATTTTAAATGATGCAAAACTATAATATATATATATATATATATATATATATATATATATATATATTAATTAAACATATATTCTACAAATATTTACTTTAAAGACCATGCAATGGGATTTACTCGAAATGAAATCGAATAATTTATTGAAATAGCTAGGGAAACAAATCATTCTTTTTTGCCCTCCTTCGGTATTTATGATGACCCTACTCATTTCTTTTACTATTCTACATCAATGGAAAATGAGATCAGCTATAACTCAGTTTATTCATGCAGAATTTTAAAGAGTTTTTGTAAATGTAGAAGCGATTGTTTTTAAAATATTTTTTATTTAGAAATATATTAAAATAAAATTTTTATTTTATTTTTTAAAATTTAATTTTGATATCAATATATCAAAATTATCTTAAAATCTTAAAAAATATTTTTTTTTTAAATTAAATTTTTACAAACCTCCATTTAAACTGCAATTCCAAAAAAATAGATTAGCTGACTTTATTCTATGAACATCTACAAGAGAGAGAGAAAAAAAACCCTTTGCAGGCATACCGAAACCAGCACCGATGAAAACTTGTTAACCATCCAAAGCTTTTCATGAGCCTTTTTACCATGAAATTAGGAGAGAAAATGGTCAAAAACTGATATCATGATCCAGTATATAAGTTGAAGTTTTGAACCAGGTAGAAAAACTCAGGGAAGAGACGAGTGGAGAAGAGGGAGTCTTCTTCGATGGAATGGAAATCTCGAACCAAGTTGTTCACTGAACATTATTATTATTACTATTAATGTTCAAGAAATAAAATGAAGAATCCAAATCTTTGATCTATTCCATCCAAAAATGAATTCAAGAAATTAGTCAAACTACACGAATTCGATCTATGTAGTAGGGTTTTTCTAAAACCAATATTCTGCGATCGATGGTATAGTTTTTGCAAATTCAAATTTGAATGCATAAGATTTATCTTTCTTAGAATACTATGATAGCCATGGACTTTCTTTTAAGAGAAAGATAGACAATGAATGAAAAAATTAATCATATCCGAACCATTAAAAGTAAGAAAATATTTTTTTATTTTTTCTCTCTAATTCTCGTGTTTATTTTTCTTGTGGAGTAAATATTAATAATTACTCATGAAATATTTAAAAATCTCTCCATGTCCAACACTTCAATTATAAGTGTAGCTTTGATAATAGGGAGAAAATAAAGTATAGCTAGTGACAACTAACCACCAAGGATAAGAGATACACCATCGAGTAAGAAAATGATTATGCCTGTAAAACTTGCTAGTGAGCCAGGGCGAACACTCTTCATTTACTCCCGACAAATTGAATCTTTAAAGATCAAAGCAAAAAACAATGGTAGGAGATTGTTTTGGAGTATTGATCATGTGATGATTTCTTCATTTTTTCTTCTATTTTTTTTTTATTCGTTTTTGTACAGTTGTCCTTTGTGATCAACAAATGTATGGCCCCCAGCCCCAGTCCCTCATAACTACAAGGACGTGAAAAAAGAAATAAATAAATAAATAGAAGAGAATGATTAGAAATCAATGGCCATAATAATCACTCGTAGATCCCACTGTTAGAACACAAAATAATGCGATTTGGACAATGATGTCGAGCTGGTATGGTGCAGGAAACGTTACTTCATAAATGTGTCATGAGATCATAATACATCATTAAAATCAAAATGGAGACGTCTAGACAAAATTCCCATATGCTGCTTCAATCATCACTCTCAAATGCCACTCAATGAGCACTAATAGGGTTGCCGTGAAATAAAAAAGAAAAAAACACCCCTCAATTAACCTCGTAACCCAATTCCAACCCTTTTTTTAATTTTTTATTAAATTTTAGCATCCGCACTTGTTTAGTATTCCAGTATCGATTGTTTTTTTAAATACATCAAAATAATATTGTTTTTTTTTTAAAAAATATATTTGACATTAATATATTAAAACGATCTAAAAACACTAAAAATTTAGGTAAATATCATTTTGGCTGCAAATGCGAAACTTCCATCAAAAAAAGAGATGTTGCTTTTGATATTTTAGCATCCGAGCTCCTTTAATATTCCAGTATCAATTGTATTTTAACATACTTTTTGCTTGTAAATACATCAAAATAATATTTTTTTTAAAAAATATGTATTTGATATCAGTATATCAAGATGATTTTAAACATACTAACAATTTAGATAAATATCGTTTTGGCTGCAAATGCAAAACCTCTATAAAGAAAGAGATGTTGCTTCTGATATTTTGAAAATGCGAATTTCATAAAAGAACATGGACGTGTACAATTTGCAATGGAAGGATGGTGGTGTGGGTGTGACAACCTTTGTAGCAATAAAATGATGGATGAAAAGGGTCATCCCCATGGGTAAGTTCATTGGGTTTAAAAAAGGTTCATTGAGAAATGTAGGGGAAGGAAAGAAAGACAAGACCCCTCTTCACAAAAAAGAGATTGCAGTAGAAAGACAAGAAGCATTTTCTTCACTTGGGCATCATTTTGTTGGCCATAACATAACACTACCTAGAAAGTGCACTCATAACACATTACCCTCTCTTTTTCTCCCTCTTTTTATCATCCATCCATCCATCCATAAATAATATCCCTCAAAAACCCTAGTCCCCCCCAACTGTGTGAAGAAAATGGAGGGAGCAAGAGAGAGGTTTAAAGTGCGCGCTATGATGCGCAGGGTAAGAGATGACGCACTCACACATAGCGCCAAGGTTTGAAACGACACCCGTATCTCACCGTTTTTGCCTTCATTTTCACGTCAGAAAAGCTAAAGTGAACAGAGTGCGCCAAATAGCGGCTGCTGTTACTTGCTCTATTGTATTTATATATTATAAAATAGTCTTGAACTCCAAAAAAGAGACTCGGAATTAAAAGCCATTGGATTTGAAGCCCTCTCTCTACTTTATCTCTCTAGAATTTGTAGAGGAGGAAACAGTGATTCAGTAAAGGAAGGGGGTAAGGAGAAAAAAAGCTTCTTTTCACTCTTTATATCTTTGCCAATGAAAAAGCATGGGTTTTCTTGACTTCAACCCTCACTTCTCTTAGCCAAAAAGACTCCAACTTTACTCCTTTCTCAAGAATCTAAAGCAAACCCTTGATTTCCCTGTTTCTTTTCTCTACAGTTAAGGGTTTATTGGAATCAAATTCTCTGTGTGAAAATTGCAAGATAATCTTCTGATTAATTGCATGATTTTTCACAATCACGGTCATTGTTTGAGTGTGATCCATGTCGTCCGATATTAGCTAGACCTGTATTGCAAAGTTCACATCTTCATCAGGCTTGCTTTTTTAGAGAGATTGAATTCAATTTTACTAAGATTCATGGCTAAATACAGTGAATGTTGCTCTTTTGAAATCTTGTTTTTTTATCTTGAAAGTTTGGAGTTTAGTGTTGTTTGAATTTGTGAGTTTTTTAGGTTTTTTCTTGTTGTTAAATTGGGTGTTAGTGAGTGAAAAGAGGGTGGTGTATGAGTGAGGGAATGGGTAGAGATCGCCTGCTTTTGGCTACAGTAGGACCACCGATAAAAGCAAGAGCTGGGTTAAGGAGAAAACAGGCAGGAAGAGGATCTTATAGAGGAAGCTAGCTTAGACGAAAGTAGGGTTTTTGTTTTGAGGGTGGGGTTTTTGTTTCACTGACAAAGTTGGGTTCTTGGTAGTGGAATTTGCACTGAGGAGCCTTTTGACTTCGGAATTTTGAGAGGGGAAGGGGAAGGACTGGGATGGGTGCTGACTTGCATAATACTTTGAGGAGCCTCTGCTTCAATACTGATTGGAACTATGCTGTTTTCTGGAAGCTTAAACATCGTGCTCGCATGTAAGTTACTTCAGATTTTACTTCAATATTGTTTCATCTTTAGTTACTTGTAGCAATTCTGATTATATGCAGTTAGTTTAAGTTTATAATTTAGTTATGTTTAACTTTTGGGTATGGTTGGTTATGAGTTCGAGGATATATATTGTTACTTCAAATTTATTCTTGTTTTTTTGTTTTAAATATTTAATAGGGTGCTAACTTGGGAAGATGGCTACTATGAAAATTGTGAGCAACATGATGCCTTTGAGAGCAAATGCTTCAGTCAGACACAAGAAAAATTGCATGGTGGGCATTATACTCGTGACCCGCTTGGATTGGCTGTGGCAAAGATGTCGTATCATGTATACTCTCTAGGCGAAGGGTATGAGTTATTCACTGATGGATTTTGATCCTTAAATTGTCAATAGCGTTAGGAAAGTGTTTTATTTGAGCATGCTTCACATCATTTCCTCCTCGTTTGAATTCTTCATGCTTTTCTTTCTTAGCCCCCCCCCCCCCCTCGCAAGTATCTAATTAAAAAGCAGAATTTAATTTAAGATTTTTTTGGATTGTCACTTTTGAAAGATCCCTGTGCTTATCAGCATGTTTGAGTTGGATTCATGCTTGGTTTTACAGGATAGTTGGGCAGGTGGCAGTCAGTGGAAAGCATCAGTGGATCTTTGCTGATAAATATGCTGCAAGTTCCTTCTCATCACATGAGGTAAGGATATCCTTGAAATGCAATTGTAGAATTACATCCTTGAAATGCAATTATAGAATTATACTTTTTTTAAATATTCCCGTTGGAAAATATAAACAATGTATGTTCACTGTGAGGTTTTCTTTTTCACTGTGAGGTTTTCAGTTCTCCGATGGCTGGCAAAGTCAGTTTTCTGCCGGGATCAAGGTATGCCTGCTTTATTTTTTGTTTTCTCAATAGATCAGTGATATTTTCATTGCTCATGGTCATAATGACATAGGATGAGACTGAATGAATTCATTGCTGCATTTAATGTTTCCATGTTGACTTGAAAACAAAACAACCACTAAAACTAATTTCACTTCTTGTGTGAATGATATATATTCCAATGCTTGTTTTTCCCCGTTCACTAACGAGTCAATGGTTGTCTGTTTCTGTGTGTTGAGACTGCTACAAGTGGGACACAACTCATAACTTCTGTTAAGATTTTCTGATATCCAATCTAATGCATGCTTTTCTTGTCCCATAAGGGGCCGAAACAAAAATTATTTGGGTTTTCAGGGTTTGCTTGGTGCTTTATGTTTTGATATCCTTTCTTTCTACCAACTAAAATAAGCTGTTACATTGATGAAATAGTTTTTGTTTTTCTCTGCAGACCATTGTTGTTGTCGCTGTCGTGCCATATGGAGTTGTACAGCTTGGCTCTTCGAATAAAGTAAGAAAATTTCTGACTAATTAATCACTGTCATTTACATGCATGTTTATTGATTACTTGAACCAAATTGATGTTGCAGTGTTTTCTACAAGATTCATTGAAATATACAATGCATTTCTGCTTTCATTGAGATCCTCACTTTTAGACACGTACTAGGCTGTTGTAGGCAGTCACAATCAGAGTCGTAGGCTGGCATCTGTTTTTGGTATGCAGAGACTAAGTGGTGGCATTCAATTTCTGTTTAAGGTTTTCTCAAGTTGAAAAAGAATCAATGGAGGGTCTAGTTATGCCTTGAATCCCTAGAATGACCAGCTAATATTTGTCAAAGTTGTAGCTGGAGTTGCTATTGAGATCATCAAATTTGGTTTTTGTACCCGAGGCCTCTCTCGCACGCCCCTGATATTTGATTTGGAGCATGACTGGCTTTAATTTTTAAACCTTGCTTTCTTGCAAGGGAGCACACATACACCCCCCAAAAATTAATGCACCCATGAGCCAGAGCTGCTTGCATCCCAGTTTAACACTCCCCTAAGACATGATGAGGCTGCTCACCAGAAATGCTAGTTAGTCAAGTGTTACTGGCTCTGTTACCGTTTGTAACATCATAAGCTCATCCTCCAAAATTGCTAGCTTGCACTCTTAATTGATATTGGACTCGAGATGTGTTACATTTTCACTTTATCTGAAGAGAATATCTCACTATTTTTGAGTTGTTTAAGTAATTTTAATCATCACATGGTTGGTGTAAGGTGGGTCAATTGCCGGCTAAAGTGTTAAATTCTGCTCTGAATTTGTAAGGTTGGTCATATACTTGTCATTGCCATCTAATTTTTCTTTTATATTCACATTTGGGTTGAGCAGGTTATTGAGGATGTTAATTTGGTGACACGTATCAAAGATGTCTTTTTCACCCTTCAAGATTCCTCAGTCAGGCATGTTAGTGGTCCATTACAACATAGTATGAAGAATGCATTATGTCCGGTAACTCTCTTTCTCTCTCCCTCTCTCTATGTGCATGTGCGTGTGCAGACATGCATGTGGATAAGTGCATGCATGCTCACATCTGTAAAGAATTATTGTCTCAACAGGTTGAGATGTTAGAGGTTTTGGTAATACTAAAATGCTTCCTTTCTCAGCCAGATCTACCTATTTGGCTTCAAAGGTTTTCCTGATGGTTTATGCAATCATATGTGAAGATGCGAAGGAAGAACCAAATGATTTGTTGCCTTTATTCTCATTTTGACAAAACCATAGTTGTAGTTCTTCTTACATTTCTTTCCTTCCTGATATTCATCAGAAAACAGCAGCTGGATTGAGAAATAAACAAGTGCTTGAAATATCGACACCAACAAATGATGAAAGCATCAAATTACTTCATCTGAGATCAAATGCCTCCTATTTGGATCACCAGAGTCAACTAGGGATGAATATAATTAGTGACCAGATGTATGGAGGGGAGACCAATGTCTGGAAAGATCTGGGCCGGAGATCAGAACACAATGTGACTATGCATTCAAATAGTTTTATGAAGGACAAAGTTAATCCATCTGATCTTATACTTCCAAATGACAAGCTTGGAGCTGACCTTGCAGGCATCCCTGCAGACCTCTTTGACGCAACCATCTGTGAAGGAGATAAGTCTGATGGCACCAATCTCTACCCAAAATTGGTGTTGGATGCACCTGAATCTTCAAACATAACACTCAAAAAGGATTTGGAGAAGAAGCTGGACCATCAAGCAGAATCAACTCATTTCAATGCATCAGACACTTTTTTTAAGTTCTCTGCTGGCTGTGAGTTGCTTGAAGCTCTAGGACCATCTTTCATCAACAGATGTATGCCCTTTGATTATCAAGCAGGAAAGAGTGAAGCTGTAAATGGTTTTGAGATGCCAGAGGGGATGAGTAGCAGCCAGATGACATTTGACTTTGGCACAGAGAACCTTTTAGAAGCAGTAGTAGGCAATGCTTGCCATAGTGGCAGTGATGTTAAAAGTGAGAAGTCAAGTTGTAAGTCAGTGCAGTCTCTATTAACGGTTGAGAAAATGCCAGAGCCTTCTATCCAGACTAAGCATATCTTCAATTCAGCAGGCTATTCAATTAACCCGTCCTCTGTTGTTGAAGAGGATGCACAGAATTTCTCTAACTCAACAGAAGTGTTTGGTGGAATGTCTTCTAAAGGGTTTTTGTCAACTTGTACAAGCATCTGTACTGAGCAGTTGGATAAGCATGCAGAACCAGCTAAGAACAGCAAAAAAAGGGCTAAACCTGGTGAAAAATTCAGGCCTCGGCCAAGGGACAGGCAACTGATCCAAGATCGCATCAAGGAGCTGAGAGAGCTTGTGCCCAGTGGATCGAAGGTAACTGTTCCATGGTCGAGCTGATTTTTTGACTGTTTACCAGTCACATTTCCTAGTCAGGGAAATCTTTTGTATGATATGTTCTAAAGGTTTTTTTTTATAAATTGCAGTGCAGTATAGATTCGTTGCTGGAGCGCACAATCAAGCATATGCTCTTTCTAGAAAGCATTACAAAGCATGCTGACAAGCTCAATAAATGTGCTGAACCGAAGGTAGGTCAGACATGTTCCCTGCAAGGGCCCTGTTTCTGTATCTGTGCTCCGTGGCCTGGGCAACCTCCTTCATATGTTTACTCATGGAAATTTTAAATTCTCAATCCTCCATGTTGTTGGTAGTGATTTCTGGAGTTTGCTCTCTGTAAGAAATTTACACCAATATATGCAAATTTTTAAATTCTGTTATCTATCTATTAGTTGATAGTATCATCATTGCTCAACATTGACTGACATGCTTCAGTTTGCAATCTTTTGTTGCCAGATGATTTTATCATCTTGATGTTTAATAAGCAGCAACTTGAACTGTACAATTTCATCGGGAGAGCATATTATTATATTCTGTTATATATTATTTTTCTGCTGCTTACACGTATATGAATGGCTGAATTTACAGATGCATCAGAAGGGAACAGATGCCTCCAAATATGAACAGGGTTCAAGCTGGGCAGTGGAGGTGGGCGGCCATCTAAAGGTCTCATCAATAATAGTAGAAAATCTAAACAAAAACGGACAGATGCTTGTAGAGGTAAATATATGTTGGATCTGTAAATTATGAGATCGGTCTGTTGTTGTTTCTTTGGAAACATAAACTCAGAAAATCATTGCATTCCTTTGTTTCAGGTTTGCAGCCACTTATTTTTCATTGCTTTTGTTTCTTCTCAATACTCAAAAGTATCCTTTTGATCTATGCAGATGTTATGCGAGGAGTGCAATGATTTTCTTGAGGTAGCAGAAGCTATCAGAAGTTTAGGCCTGACAATATTGAAAGGAATCACAGAAGTGCATGGTGAGAAGACATGGATATGTTTCGTGGTTGAGGTATGTCTGAATTATCTGTTACAATGGGAGCAAGTCTCAATGATTTCCTTCAAGTATTTCCGAATTACAAATCGATGGGTTCTATAGATCCATGGCCTTCTCTATCCAGCAAACTGCAGTGTTTTTTTTTTTTCCTTCTTTAATCAGTTTTGCATTTTGAATTTTTCAGGGGCAGAACAACAGAACTATGCATAGAATGGATATCTTATGGTCACTCGTGCAAATATTGCAGCCCAAGACTACAAACTAACCAAGAAGAAAGGCTGGTCAACTCTTGCTGCTCGTCATACTGTTCCTGTGTAAAATAGTGAGTGATTTGTGATCTTTGATCTCTGATTGACCATTATTTTTTATCGTGTGTGTTTCAATTCATGTTTGTATCCCCACTTTCAAAAAATCTCTAAAGTGGGGAGGAGGAAAAAGAAGCTAATATTTCTGGAAGAGGCTTCTATTTTCTCGGCTGAGAATTTGTGGATTGATTTCTTATTTCCAAGCCAGACAGACCTATCATTTGTTTGCAATTTCCTTCGTGTAATAATATAGCGAGCTATTGGCATTGTTTGGTTTCCCTTTCTTTCCTCGTTACAGCCGTCTCATTTGTCGAAGATCTTCAGAGCATTTGATAAATTGACTCTAGTTCTTGTATTTCCACAAAAAGAGATGTTACATGGAGTGGGAAACATTAAAAAAAGAAAGAAAAAAAAGACGAGCAAAATGATGTTAAAAATGCTATGGTGATTGTATTTGCCCTAGGCACATAATACTCTGGAGCAGCTCTTCCGAATAGAAAAAAGTGCAAGTACAGGCTCCCCTCCCAAAGACTCCCAAATTTAGTTAAGATAATATATTTTTTATAATTAAAACCAGTAAATTTTAAAAAGATAGATGTACATTGATTTTATCTGAACTAAATTGCTGTAAATTTTTATCCTTGCAAATCAGTTTTTAATACTATCTTATATATATAAATCTTGTTTAATTTCACATAAAAAACATTAATACTATCTTATATATAACTATTTTTACTTGTTGATTTATTTTTTATAGTCAAAATTTAAGATAGCTTTTAAAATCGTATCTGCCAACAACTTTACTATTTTTCCAAATAAATTTTGAATTGTGTTATTTTTTATCTACTGTGTTAATTTTTTTTTAAAAAAAAAAAATTCATAAAACTTGTACAGTGTGCTCCTCCCTTTTGAACAAATGGGCTAAAAATCAAAGCTGGAAATATTGTAAGATTGCTGGACAGGTCAACAATTATCATCTCGGACTCTAATCTGGGGGGGTTGTAAGAAATAATTTTCTCTTGAATTAACCTGTAGCTTACGTGTGTTTAAGGCGTCGATAGCTGACCTGGGACTCAATATAGCTTTTGAAGGTACTTAGGTTCTGTTCGTTATCGCGGTTGCCCATAACAACAAACAGGCTTTTAGTCTCAAGGATACCCAGCTCACAGTTGAATAAATAATAGTGATAATAATAAGAGAAAAGGAGCAGTCTGCTTTGAGGCAGTGACATTGACTTTACAAGTGAAAACCAGTGCTGTCTCTATTGATAGCTGAGATTACCAGAGCCGTCTAGCGAGACTAAGCACGTCGTGTCGTCCTCGACAGGATATTTTAGCTATCAGGGCTATGCTGTAGTGCTGTGGCTAAACAGAAGGGAATGGTGGAATGTCTTACGATCAGAGGATTTTGAGATTTCTCGATGTAGATGATTTCAGTTCTTCTAGTCGTGCGGAGATTGGATGCCTTGTACCCTAAACTACGGATGATTCCCATCACTTAGCTTCTTTGTTAAATTGCAAAGCATATGTATATATATAAACTTAAGAAATACTTTTACAGATCAGATAAACATATTAATGCAAGAACCATTGTTTTAGCCCATCAAACTCAAACTCAAGTCGAGCCCAAACCCAAGAACATAATCTAACATGTGTATTTAAAGAGGAATTTGGTTTTCCCTTCTTCTCTTCTCCTTCCCTCCCTTGAGGTAACTTTTCTTTCAATTATATCAAAGATTCAGCTCTATCTAAACTCCAGCTTTTGAGTTTTAAGAAGGGTTAAAGAAGGAAGCAAGTATGGTGATTGTCTTTTCTGCTGTTTTTATTTTATTAGAGATTTAATAATTAATTGTGGAATGATTAATGAAGTGTTTCGAATGATTTAAGGGATTTTATTAAAGTATTAGTGTGTTAGTTAGCTTAACATTAGATGATTGAAATTATGAGTTTTTATATAATAAATTGTTTAATTACAGGATCTGTAGATTTGAAAGCTGGTATATCGGGATTTTGAAAATCTCAATCAACCAACCAACTAGTTGGTTTGATGCTGCCAATCAACCGGTTAGTCTAAATCGGTTGACAAATTGGCTTGTGGTGACGGTCAATCAGTTGGTCATTTTGATTTACTAGCTGAACCAATAATAGGGTTAATCGAGTATGTTAGGTTTGATCAGTTTGATTTATGTTCGAGATCAATCAGGTAAATCAGCTCAGCTTTATAATTACATTTCGGTCTCTAATCTTAATCTTTTATGTTATTTTTCTTTGAGTTGATTTTTAGTGTTTTCCGTATCCATTATAGGTTCTGTTAACGTTTCTCCTAACGATCTTCAGTAGTCTCTGGTTTTGCATTCATTTGTCTTTTGTTTTTGTTTTTGTTTTTCGAGTGAGTGAGATAATCTTTAATATACATGTAATATAAATACATTTGCGTATTGTTTAGATGATGAGTACAATTGGTGTGTGTGTATATATATATATATAATAACTTTATTTTCTTAATACTCATTCATTCTTGATTTCACACTCGTATTTTGTTGAATCAAATTATATTTGATATAACATTTATTTTCTTTAATATTTATACGAGTATCTGTTATGTCTTGATATCGGTATATGCTTGTATGAAACTCTTACTAACGGAAAATAGTTAGTCTTTATGCATATTATATCTGTATACCTAGCTGATGAGAGAGGTACTGGTCTATGAGGACTGATCATCTTGTAGTGGTCACTCTAGGTGTCATCTCTGGTCATATTTGAATGTCATTTAGTTATGTTAATTCGGGCGTCACATATATTCCACTACTTTATGTTATTATAAAATATCATATTGTTTAGTTTTATTATTTTCCTATTTAATTTCAGATTTTTACCTTAATTTTGAATTTTATATTATTTCTTAGTATGTTTAGAAATTTAGATTTTTCTTCCCTTTCTAAGGCCAGTCTAAGACTTTTTAAAGAGCTGTAAACCTTTTTTACGAGGCAAACAATTACAGATGGAAATTATTTAGTGATATTGTTGAAATCATTTTATGAGATTTTGTCTTGTTCTTTGATTCCAATCTTTGATTGGCAAGACTTCTTGTGGGATTATGAAAGCTTTTATTAAAGGTCTATGAAGCAATTGAAAATTTACTTTAATATACGCTTTCCCACAACACGAACTCACTAAAGAGTATAAAAAGCAATGCATTGAAGAAAGACATGATAAGGATGATATTATAGCTTCAAAGAAAGGGCTGATATGTTCACTACAGACAAGATGCATTAAATTCTCAACCAGTCGCTGCAGTGGATATATAGAAGTTGAGAATTTGCACCAAGCATGGACATGGGGAGCCTCATGCCAGTTTAAAATGAGAAAGATTTGAGCTGCAATCTAAAGCCCTGGACCTTACGTAAGCCATATATTCAGCCATATTAGTTTCCCTATATCTTGGTGGGTTGTTGTCTGATAGAAGCTCCTTGATTGCCCCGTATGGTTTCGAATTATAATTTGCAGTGCCTGGATAGAAAAGACATGCAACTGATGTCCGGGATCCAACTTGTCCAACAAGAACTCTGTGCTCCACACTTTTGAACCTGTCATTGGTGATCAGCTACAAAATGGAAGAAACAACTCTGAAGTCATAATCGTATGTGCACCAAAATGGTTTAACTTCTATCAGCTTTGATCAGTGTTGAGCCACAAATTAATAATGTTCTGATTGATTTTTGAAACGTACGTGGATCATATCATATGATATGATATATATTCTGAGGTGTTTAAAATGGTTCCTCGAGTTATATGATTATTAATTGATTGATTGATTGATTGATAATCAAGTGCAAATGGATGTGTCAAGTGATGAGCTAGGGAAGTGCTTCGCTAAATATGGAAGAGGTGCAAGTGGATCTTTATTGAATTTATACTGCTGGTTTCCTGGTTTTCATTCCAGCTGGTGGGGGTCGGGTTGCCTCTCGTTTACCGACCGACTTGGATGAAAATGATGCAAAATGAAAACGAAATCAGGTAAGAAAAATAAAATTTTACCTGCATGAAGTCCCCCAAGTTAACTACAAGAGCTCCTTGCAGAGTGGGGACATCTACCCATTGATTTTGATTGCGAACTTGGAGACCACCCATGTTGTCTTGTAGGAGTAGAGTCAGAAAACATGGGTCAGTATGCATGGTGGTGCCCACCGTCAAGTCTGGTTCAGGACAAGTCGGGTAATAGTGGCCCAATATAATCTCTGTTTCCATGCATTCTATGCTGGAAAGGTAGTCACTATGAAGTCCAAGTGCCTCCGATATAAGCTCACATATTGTCTTCTTCATTTTGATCATCTGTGTGATGTAATTACGCACTTCATTTCTGCAGGACAATTTAAATCAATCCAACAAAAAGCTCGTGAGGAATATAGTTCATAGATACGCGGTTTTTTTAGCTGATTATATAGCAGATCTACATACAGGTTACCTGACTATATCAGGAAACAGTTCAGGATCCAGTTTACTATCTTTGAAATCAAATGCTACCGTGTCTCTCCAGCAAGCTGGCCCTCTATTCACAAGGAGATCTCCATTGGAGAAGAACCTTACTGGCTTCTTATAGTCATGCGTGTAAAACTCCATCTTCTTATCCTGTGGTTGCTCGTGGAATCGTTTCACACCGGCTAACATCTCATCCAAGACACTAACTGGAATTCCATGATTAACCATTTGAAAAAACCCCCATGTTTCTAATGCTTTCCGAGCCTCGTCGACAACCTCCTGTCGTCGACAACCTCCGAACCCTTCAAAGTCTACCACAGGAATCTGAAGGCCGATATCACTGCTCGTCTCGGATGACGGGTTTTGCACGTACTCTGGTGGGTGGACAAAAAACCTGGGGATCTTGGTCACACCAGAGTCAACTAGTCCCTTAACGCCGGCTTTGGTTTCACTGAATGCCCTCACTTCCTTAGCTTTATCATAGCTGGACGACCCATCTTCAAGATATGAACTCACAGCATTGGGAGGCATGACTTCCATGCCTGAAACAATATAGGGTACTTATGAATATTAGTGAGAGCCGAGATATAGATCGAGGAGGATGTAAGTTGGTTTCAATTAAATAGAGCACAATCAGGACCGAGAGCCTATTCAAGAATAAAGAAAAGAATTCTCATTCTCGTATATATTTTAAGGAAAGAAAATGGAGTAACAACAAGAGTACTGGATGCCCTTGGGTTCCAAATTGTACATGGAACTCGAACAGGACAAGAGGCTAAGATACTACGTATAGCTAGCCTAGGTTGCCCACTTTGTTGACCCTTCATTAAAATCTTGAGAGGTTAATTACAGCACATGTAACATGCAGCAAAGCCATCATCGAGAGAGATCGATGTCCTTGATTTCTTCCCTCCAACTGTTTGACGTCTACATAAAACGTCTTTTATATGTATATTCAGTGCCCTGCCCCTATCATATCTATCATGATTGAAACATTTCATAGATAAAGATTTTAGTAATTTATTCTTCCTAACGTGGGTGGTCAATTCGCTTATACATCTTTGAAATAATTTTGGAAAAAAACCTAAGACGTAAAAGATGGATTGCCCACAGCTTAAGCATTACCAAGTTTCCAAAAATTGGCTCGAACTGGGCTGGCCTAGCCAATTTTACTGGCATTTAATGAACCCATGTGCAGAACAAACAAATAAAACCCTGTGTTTACGCTCGGAGGGTGGTGGCCCTGATGGCCTGTGCCTCCTGAATTTGAACAAGACAGCGCAGGGAAAGATGCTGCATAATTACGGAAAAGATCGACTTTATGCATGGTGGAGTTTGATATACGAAATCTACTATATATTTCCATACCCCTGGTATTAATTTTAGATCCAAAACAGATTTTTGTGCTTGATTTTGTATGTTGATGTGTGTTTAGTATCCTCATCTATTTTTAAAATATAAAATTTCAAAAGGGTGTTTTTTTTTCTTGGTTGAACGTTGAGGCGGAGCCATGAATTGTTTTTAGAGGGGCAAGTTAGAAATCCTTTTTCTAGGATCGGAGAATTGAAATTTAAAAGGTACAATTATTTTAAAACATACCACACCTTTTAAAATAAAAAAAATACATCTAAGTGGTGGCCAGTGATAAAAACTTGGGATCAAGAGGTTTGCTCCCTCTGTGGTCTCAGGTTCGAGCCCCGTGGTTGCTCATATGATGGCCACTGGAGGTTTACATGGTCGTTAACTTCAGGGCCCGTGGGATTAGTCGAGGTGCGCGCAAGTTAGCCCGGACACCCACGTTAAACTAAAAAAAATAAAAATACATGTTTTCTATTGAAAAAAAACCACCACACCTCCCACCGAACATACACTTAAATTTTACTAGTTTTTACCCTAATATTTTAAATTGTTCATGATCAGGAGCTGGAATTCTTTTTCTTTTTGCAAGGACCCGTGCCTTGCTAGTCTTCTCCTGGCTTAGTCCCTGACCGAAAAATAGGGTATTTTTAGAATGAATTTACGTGGGAAAATTACATTTTTGAGTTTAGATAGCAAACTATTCCATGTATAATCTTCCAAGTTGATATAGAAGAATTAAGATTTTTAAATATGTTATGAAATAATCATACATTAAGTCTCATTTAACCGTGTAAATTCAAATATAATAGGAGAATGTACATGATTCTTTCCTCTAGCTCAGCAAAAAAATCATGGAGATGCCCGGTCCGTCCTCTGTCTTTTCGTTCTTTCTTTCAATCGAAAATCAAGCCTTTTTCATAAAATATAATAGAATCTTAGCAAGGATCATGGAATAGGTTTCAGTGTGAGAGGACGTATGAAGAGTTGAGATCTAATTAGGGATCATTTTGCTCACATTATGAATGAAAGAGTTGACAATATTGATAATTCGATGCAATGTGTAAATAAATAAATTACTAGTTGTGTGACATACAAGGAATCATTTTTATTTTATTTTATTTTATTTTTCTAGACAGCGTAAGGAATCATCGAGCGGCCAAAAGAATTCCCATTCAACCGACCAAAGTTCATGAGGATAAAAAAATTGGTGTGGTAACATATAAAGTTGAGCGTAGACTTCCGGGAAGTACTGTAACAATTAAAAATAATTTAATATTGTGTTTTATTAGAATATGATCCACCATTACAATAAATTAATTGCCATGATAATAATAATTTAATGCTCATCAGCTTTCTTTTCTTTTCTTTTTTCAAATTGATGTTATTTTAAACTAATAAAATATTAATATTCATCGACTTTTTCTTCATAAACTATTTAAGAAAATGACAAAAGGATGCAATCCAGCAGCGTAGAAGACATCTGGGATCAAATTTAAAGACTTTGTATGTAGTGTGTGTGTAGATAGATAGGGGATGGAGACTTAAAGCTACCTTCATTTATTATTATTTTTTATAAAATAAAAAATAAGTTATTTTAATATATTTTTAAATAAAAAATAATTTAAAAAACAAAAGTTAACACGATAGGCTCTTGGAGTCTTTAATCTTGAGAAGTTACAACACATTGTAGCGAGCACGTCCTTTCCCTCATCTTTTTGGCCTCAAAATGCTTGAGAGAGACGCCTCTTCCTTCAGAATAGTAGGCCTTGTTAGATCTCTAGTATTGAACAAAATAAAACAAAGCATACCTACCCAATAATTGAATTAGGACAGTGCTGGAATGTTCATCGTGTATAATTCGAAGAAATTATTTAAAATACCCAGTACATACACCACCCCTCTCATTCTGCTTTCACTTAAACCTATACATGGCAAGAATGTCAAATTTTTTGCAACAAATTTCCCTGAATAATTCAAGCTTCGATTCAGGATTTCAATAAATGAGCCAATGGGCAAATAACACGAAAAACAAATTTTGTTACCTCTGGAATGGCACAAGTGGTATGCAGCTCCTGTATTAAGATGCACCAATCTGACATATGAAGTACAAACCAAGTTTTCAATCTCTTTTTCCAGATCCCAGGTTAGATTACACAAGAGATTTGCATGTCAATTGTAAAGCATATAAGCAGCATGCCATAAAAAGCTACCTGAACAAGCCTTTTCCATTTTAATATTGCTAGATTATTGCGGCAAATCCCAATAAAAGTCAGACAAGATTTTGATGAGCTCTGGCAAGATATGCATACAGAAAAGGCACAAATATTTCGCAATGTCGAAGATGATTGTAGCAAGATGGCATTCATTTGCTGGAAAATATTGGGGAAAATCAGCTGTGATATATTACAAAGAGTTGACATTCATCAGATGCAGATTAGTGGGGGAAAATAGCAGCTGGTAAATGCAAGGCATTATTAGTATAGATTTCGACAAGCTGACAAACATGAGGAGAAGATATAAAAGAAACAGGAAATCGCTTCTTTCAGTTACTGGGAGATAATTATGTTTAGGGGACAAAATATCAAAAGATCCCCGTAGAACCTATATGGATACAGATGGACCAGCTCGGAATAAAAACAACAATTAAAAGGGCAATGACAACAACAAAACAGGTAAAATGAAAACAAAAAAAAGGCTTCTTCACTATCAAAGAGGCAAACTCACAAACGTCAGTATACTTGCCTACCACAGGACAACAGGCGAAAAATCTGCTAACAGCAACCAATGAGCAGTACAGTACAGATCCTTTTAGCAAATTGACCACTGCTTGTCAAACTGACACAACAATCAATGAATTTCGAAACCAAATACCAAGAAATTGTAGACCACAACGAGTGGTAATCACCCAAAGTTCCTGAAGAGATCTGACCATGATATGCCGGTCTGTAATGGATTCCAGAGGATCTAACAACAGATATGTATCTAAAAACAACTGTGACCTTAGAGGGTTGATTGTAGCCAAACATCTTAGACTCAAAAATACTAACTTCTTAGACTCAAAACTACTAACCTTTTCGACAGAGCAAGCTATTCTTTCAAGTTTCACAAAAAGATTAAAACCAAACCATGTAGTCACAACAATAAACCTTTGGAAGCCACTAAATAAACATTCAAATAAAATGATGGAGAAATTCATAAGCGTAGAAAGTGAAGTCCCATTAATATGGCTTTGACAATATCTTGTGCCATTTCTTAAGTTAAATAGCTGAAATTATTAACATGTCACATAGGGACCAGCACTGCCATGTTCTAAAACATGCATGTTCGGCCTCATCAACATCCACTGGTCCCATAACCTTCTTCGATACAGTACAAGAACAAATCCAAATATCAGGGAAGAAAAATAATATATCCCCATGAAATACAGGGGAGAAAAAAAACAAGTTTTTTTAATAAAAATAAATAGATAAAAAGCCTCTTAACCATACACGTTGGGTCTTGGTAGAGTACATAATGTTTCATGAACCAAAAAGAAAAAAAACTCCAATTAGCTCCTTACTGCAATGAGATACCTACCAACTGATAGCCATATGTTCCTAACCAGTTATAGTTTTAGGAACCTTCTACTTGTGCTGTCTCCTGGGAAGTGAGTTCTTCATACCTATGAAAAATAGCAGTGCTCCATAAAGAGCAATATTATACATTGAAAGAATGGAAAATAATTTAGAAATTTGTCAAAACCATGCAGAAAGCAAAACAATAGTAACTATCATACTAGGATTGTACAGAATCATTGTACAGAATCAGCTAAATCTAACCTGTGTGAATTTGATAAAAAGTTGATTAAATTATTTCTCCTTGCTGTCATAGTTTTAGAAATCATATAGGATTGGAAAAGCAATCAACTGATGTATAATCTGCAACAAGAAAGGACCTTGATATTCATTAAATGAGTACATGATACACCACTGCTCATAGCTATACCCTTTAGATGACCAAAAGTCAAATACTATTTCTTGCACCAACCAGTAGGTAGGCTCCAAGAGAACTGCCAAAGATAAATAGGATGCCGCCAATGCCCTCAAGAAATATCGCAGCAGTGGATAAATGTTTGATCTGTGCATACATATACCGCCTAAAATTACAGAACAATATGTAAAAAAAGACAACTGGGAGTGTGAAACATTCTGGTTATGAGTCAAAATCATTAATTGTTGGTGTAAATCTATTCACGGTTGCACATGTTGCCCATACAAGTCCCATTCATCAGTTGTCCAGCATATAAAGATTTTCCAGAGTGCCAAAATGGATACCCACTCAAATAATGCAAAACAGTCCTAAGAATTGAACGGGTCACCATTTAATTTAAGTCATTTAGCCACTGTCTTCTAATCACTAAACCTGTTTGCAATGTGTGCATGGAAATACACAAGAGGCATGCTAAGAAATAAGAATCCAGTATGACAGCTGCCTCTTTACAGCTTTGATTCAAACTTCCTTAAAATAACACCAACAGTTCTACCAAGCAAAGCTTCCATGTTCTCATAACCAGGGTTTGTCATATTGTGTGTTGTGTGACAAAGCGAGAAAGGCCCTTCGTCACCAAGCAGCATGCCCATGATATTCCACCTTGAAATCCTAGATGCCAGCTGCCCCATTGCCATTACAAAAAAAGAGGAAAAAAAGCAATCACCACACACCAGAGTTCAAGATAAGTATCAACATCTCACAATTTTTTTTTTATTTTTCTAATAAGCCTACAATCTCTCTCAAATTTTTCTATGGCTGAGATCCTCACTTCAATTTCCGGTACTTGTATGCCAGCATGAGACTGCTCACGACTGGCAAACACACCAAACTTTGGTTTCAATGCGTTCGCTGCTGGGCCCCCGGCAACCCAAAGCTCATTAAACCTGAAATTAAGGAAGAGATTATGACAAAATACTATCCAAAGAACTTTAGGCAACAAATGAGGCGGTCATCATTATACAAACAAAAAACAAAAGATAAAAACTGGTTCAACAACATCAAATGCCTTATTATTATTATTATTATTATTTCCAAACAAAAGAAAGATTACAAGGCCACATTCAAGGAATCAAAAGCTTAATGCTGGTTTTCAAACAATACATAACTGAAATTCAATGTCTCAACCATCACATCATAAAAGAAAAGGATAAGATTCTTATCAGAAACTCAGTGCTAAACCAAATCAACAAATCTTGTTAATACGCAACTTATACGGCATCTCCAAAAAAAAGTAGGTGGGCTCTAACACAATTTCTAAACAAAATTAGTGAAGCATAATTCTGTCGACCCACTCAAGAAAATCAGAGGATAGTGGAAATGCACGGCCTGTTTTCACATCCATAGAAAGCCTCAATTCCATTCTAGAGACGATTTCGGCAGCACTAATATTATTTTTCAACGCATTTGCTAACCAAACCAAGATCAAACAACTTTCCTACTCTTGATTATGCTTTATCCAACTTGGGAAACAAAATTACTCCAATACAAACTTAAAAACTAGTATTATTATTCAACTTGCTATTAAAACAATAAAAAATGTAAATAAGTTGTTAATCAATCAATTAAATATTAACATCTCTACATTTATTTAGATAATTAATTAAATAAGACAAAAGTATTAATAATTCAAACTAGTAAACCATGGGTTAGTATCGAACTGATAAAATCCAAAAAAAAAAGTATAGGAAAAGAAGGAGAAGCAGATCCATTCAAGCAAAAAATGCATACAGAGATAGAAAGAAGTAGGATATTACATGCGGGGAGTATGGAAACAGAGGAAAAGGGAACTCGTCCGAGAAATGAAGTGAAAGCCATTTGTTGGTAGAGAGAGAGAGAGAGAGAGACGCAGTGAATCTCTCACTCTGTTTTGCTCCGGGACAGGGAACGGGAATTTTTTTTTTTCGATAATAATAATCTAAAAAAATGTACACTGAAAAATGAAAAAGTTAAAAATGGATTTTTTGGCAGAATTTAAGAGGTATGAGCGGGTTAAATTTGGTTTAAATTCAAAGCATGCCCTTCGATCTGTTTATATTTACGATTTAAACGGCTTGTTGTTGACGAGCTGGATGTCAAGAGAGGGCAGGAAGGAGATTTCAATCAGAAATCCTAAAGATAACTTTTTATGCAGGGTAAATTCATACAATAA
>Ga0307517_10000724_pt1 | contig 56855 bp, 36 predicted proteins | sample 23_EM_MG_FD_194515 | JGI IMG/M metagenome (GOLD analysis project Ga0307517, IMG submission 194515) | Populus trichocarpa ectomycorrhiza microbial communities from riparian zone in the Pacific Northwest, United States - 23_EM | ecosystem: Host-associated > Plants > Roots > Unclassified | place... | reverse complement strand
GAAAGTCGATAAGGTGCCTATGCTAGTCACGCCAGTATCAGACTATGATATCCTCATCAGTATGGACGATCTCATAAGGCTAGGAGCGGTCATCGATTGCCAAAAGAACAGCATTTACTTCTCCAAGCACAAGGTCAGAGTTACCTGTGACGGAAAATCTAGAGAGTCTAGATCAGCCATGACGAAGCCACAGGAAGTACCTGACTTCCTGGCGATGTTCCCCAAGGTATTTGTCAAAGAAGTACCTGAGGAACTGCCCCCAGTACGCAAGATAATGCACAGGATAAGCCTCAAAGACCCGACGAAGCTGTTAAAGACACCCACTTTCAAAGCGCCACAAGCCTTGATGCCCAAATACAAGGCATGGATCAATAAGCAGATGAACGCCGGTATCCTCCATAGGACCAGTGTGCCCGGAGGAGCCAGCATGTTTGTGGAAGCAAAAAGCGATGGCAGAATCCGACCCCTGGTAGACCTCCGCTTCAGGAATGATAACACCCAGGCCGATCACACACAGATCCCAGAACAAAACACTATACTAAATGCGGTAGCCAGAGGACGATTCCGCAGCAAGATAGATCTCAGTGACGCCTATTTCCAGACCAGAGTACATCCAGATGATGTGAAGTACAACACTATCAAGACACCCTTCGGCGGCTTTACCAGCCAGGTCATGATGCAAGGAGACATGAATGCTCCCGGAACCTTTGTGAGAACTATGGAGGACCTATTCCATGACGAATTAGGCAAGAACATATGGGTCTACATTGACGATATTTTTGTCTTCAGTGACACCTTTGAAGAGCATGTTAAGGACGTTACGAACGCCTGCAGTAAGCTGCAGAACGCCGGCTATTATGCCAACCCAAAGAAAAGTGTTTTCTTTGCCACAAAGCTCGATATCCTAGGCCATATGATAGACGATGACGGCATCCACCCTGCACCAGAGAAAATCCGGACCATAATGGACTGGACAAGACCAGAGAGCCAGAAAGAACTGCAGCGATTCAATGGAATGGTTAATTATATCTCGCAGTTCATTCCCCACATCGCCACCATCACAGCCCCGCTCACAGAACTGAGTGGGAACGCTGAATGGCTGTGGACGGATCTGCAGGAAGCAGCCTTCGAAGCGGTCAAGCGAGCTGCAGATAAGCACAAAGTCCTAAGACCGATCGACTATAATAAGCCAGATATGATATGGCTTTTTACCGATGCATCCCCTACAGGTACGGGCGCTTGGATAGGCCAAGGACCAACCAGAGATGCAGCCAGACCTGCAGCGTTCCACAGCAGGAAGCTGACGCCATCACAAAGCAACTACCCCACACACCAACAAGAAACGCTCGCAATCATTGAGGCTATGGAAGCTTTCGCTCCCCATTTGCTACACAGGCAATTTACAGTGGTTACAGACCACGAGAGTCTCACCAAACTCATGACACAAAAGAATCTCAATGGACGACAGCAGAGATGGCTAACGCACATCAGTCACTTTGATTTTAAAATAGAATACCAGCCAGGAGCGAAGAATTTCCTAGCAGACTACCTATCGAGAATCCATGAGGGAACCCCAGGACCGTTAGATATAAGCCTCAAGGACCCCACTATCGATTATGACAGCCTTGAGCTACCTGACCCCACCCAACCCCTACAGATCAATACAAGCTACGCCTCTTCGAACGATTTTAGCATTGAATCAGACGACGCGATGTACCACTTGGGCGAAGCCCAAACCTCTCCCAGTTTTACTAGCAGTGACTCTATCAGTCGCTGCCGCCCTGAGTACCTTATCGATGAGATTACCAGCAATGCTGTGACTCGCTCCAAGAAGCGTAAGGCCTCTGCCTCCTCTCCAGCTACCTCAAGCCCAGCCAGCAACGATAGCAGAATATCGATTGGAAACTCTTCGGGTGATAATAGAACTCTGCCCATCTCCAGTGAAATGGAACGACGACACTCAGAAATGAGCTGGATGTCATGCACTGACGATGGGTGTGAAATACATAAAAATGAAACAGAAGGTGCAGGCTACTGGCCAAAGGACCCTAAGGTCTGAAAGCAGAGTAAGAAGCCAAAGAGAAAGGAGCAGGATAGGACTTCAACATCGAATACAGCCCTTGAAGAAGGCCAGGCCTCCCTTCCCGATATCCCATATCTCTCAGAAAGCCTCCCGCCTTTTCGTATGAATGATACCATTCTATCCACACCGCCTATGGCCTCGCCGGCCTTTAGTCCCCTTTATAGCCAAGCAGGCTATAACTCCGATGAGGCAACAAATGCCAACGAATTCCTAAGCACCCTAAACTCCCGCCTTATGAGTATCCTCGCCCAGCAAGTTAGAGAAGCCCTCAAGACCGACGCCCTCTACACCAGGGTCAAGAAAGCTGATGACAAATTTCACTATTCTATCCGCGATAGCCTTCTACTTGCCCAGAACACCAATGGGTACGAAAACCTTTATATACCGGTAGGACCTCTTGAGAAAGGGGTATCCCTACGGGATTTCATCCTCAAGACTGTCCATGAAGGCCTCGGACATTTCTCAGCCTACAAATGCTATTCCTATGCAGCTTGCTTCTTCTGGTGGCCACAGATGCGCCAGGACTTTGTCCTATACTGTCGGTCATGCGACAAGTGCCAGATTAACAACAAGCCCACCACCCTACCCTATGGACGATCGCTTACCCTCCCTGACCCCGACGAAGCCTACCAATCCCTAGCCATAGACTTCGCCGGCCCTTTCAACAAATCTGATGGCTATACATCTATCATGGTCATTATGGACTGCTTTACCTCCTACACACATCTCATCCCCCTCAAGGATGCGGCCACCTCTGAGAAGATCTTTGAGAAACTAAACAGTACCATCTTCGATGTCCATGGCCTCCCACTCAGCATTGTCCTTGACCAGGACTCTCCCTTTACCTCTAGGTTTTGGTCACAAATGATGAAGTCCCTTGGTATCCAGGTCTGGATGGCGACCCAATACCACCACCAAACGAATGGCCAGGTTGAGCGAAGGATCCGTACCATCAAACAGCTAATGAGGAACTTCGGTAACCCCAGACAGAACAACTGGTCCGGCACCCTCCCAGCTATCGCAGCAGCCATGAACGGCGCCTCCCATGAATCTCTAGGCATCTCGCCATACCACGCCCTCTATGGACGCCCCTGGAAGATATTCAACCCTGTCCAGAGATCTGCCAGCAAGGTACCAGCTGTGGACGATATCCTAAACGCCCATGAAGCAACTAGAATGGAAATAGACATGGCCAGAAAGCATGCTACCTTCCGCCAGACTGTCCAGGCTGACAAACGCCGCAAACCCCTAACGGAACCCTTCAAGAATGTCAGCAGAGTTCTTGTTAGAGGCCACCCTTATATCTCCTCCCCTGGACGATCCAAGAAGCTAGAACCACGCTGGTTCGGACCCTTCAAGGTCTTAGAACATCTACCTGATACAGAAAACTACAAACTACACCTTCCGCCCAGAATGGCCCGCCAGAAACCCTACTTCCACGTCTCCTCCCTTAAGGAATACAGAGAAAACGATCCCGATAGATTCAAATCCCGCAGAATGGACAAGCTAGCACCCATCCTAATCGACAATGCAGAAGAATGGGAAGCAGAGCAGATCCTCGACTACCGCCGCCAGAACAACAGGCACGAATTCCTGGTTCACTGGAAAGGCTATGAGCGAGCAGATGACTCCTGGGAACCTATTGAGAACCTCGACCAGTCCCTGGAACTTATACAGGAATACTGGGACGCTAACCACCCACCAGAACCGACGCCCCAAATCACCTCCCACTACATTAAAGCTTCCGGGGAACCTATGGAAGTTTCCTCTACACCCTGCACCACAAACAATTACGCAGACGACTTCTGGGAACCCTATGATGATGAGGAATATGATTCTAGCAGCTCTGAGCAGGACTATTTCCCCACAGATGACGACAGCCTTCTATGGCACACCGACGAGAGCGCTGAGGACAGCGAGGACTTTGGAATGATTGTTGATTTTTCAGAATAAGGGAATGTAACATGTGTACATGTTCCGGTCACGGTACACAGGAGCGGGCAGTGCAGGATCTCCTATGTTTAGTTGATTTATATTTGGTTTATTTGATTTGATTTCAGCTCCGCCACTGCCTCTGAGTCAGATAGGCTATGCTATCGTATTGCTATGTTTAGTTTGCTTTGTTGGAAGTTTATATTTAGGATTCCCGGTATGGAATGGTCATGTAACACTGGCGAGGGCTGAGCATTGTTTGTTTGTTTTTTTCTTTGGTCTTGCAGGATTACAGGATTCCGGTATGTGCGCAGCTACTGGTAATGATCGTGATTGCAGGAAGGCTATCCCTCTTCGGTTTTGTATTTAAGCCAGTCTCCTGGCTAGCAGGAGACAGCAGACTTCGACAGACCTTCAGTCTAAGAATACACTTGGTTGAACGGCAATCCCTGAGTCCCTGAGTTCTATTTGTCCTCCAACTATTTTCTCTTACCTCCGGTCCCTTGAAGCCTCCCTTAGCACCAGCGCTAGCAGGTCTACCGCCGGTCCTATTGTATTTTCATTAGACAGGAATAAACCTGTTACACCATCCTTACTAACATAGCACACTAACTGCTCAAATCCAACCATATATCCAGCATCCACGATGCGAGCGACTGACATGAGGCTCGCCCCAATAGTTGGTACCTGCCAGACATCGGTTAACTGGATAACTCCTAAAGCTGTGTGTATCTCGATCTCCCCGGTCCCATGAGCATGGATCTTAGTACCATCTGCTATGGTGATCATTTGGGTGTCGCTAACATTTCTATAAGTAACGAACTGCATTCGGTCTCGACATAGATGTTGACTGGCCCCTGAGTCAATTACCCAACTGGATTCTGGAATGGTATTCGGGTTTTCCGCTAGAAAGGTAAACTCCTTCTCTCGTCTCGTGCTGGTGCTGCTTCCTGCCGACTCATCTAACTTCCGCTTGTAGCAATCCTTCTTCCAGTGCCCGCCTTTTCCGCAATAATAGCACTTGGTTCCCATTGGTACTTGGGTATTCAAGGCAGGAATGTTTCTTCGCACTTCTGTTCCAGTCTGTCCTGATGAGTGTATCTCTCGTGTGCGTGTTCGAAAACCTCCCCTGCCTCTGCCATTGTACGTATGCCCTGGTCCAGTCCTACCTCGACCACCCCTGACCCCTGTTGGTGGCCGCTGTGCTGTAAACGCCGTCTGTGGGGAATGGTTCCTGCTGTAGGGTGTTTGGGATATGTGGCTAATGTGGCGTCTTCCAGATTCCTGCAATAACCTGCCCGCCATCATATCAAAGGTTATGGTATCGCTTCGGGACTGAAGGGCCATCACAAGCGGCTCATAAGACTCGGGCAAGCTGAGGGTGAGGATTGTTGCAAGTTCACTATCTTCCATCCCTTTCCCATCTTGCGACAGGCCGCTGAGCTGGTTCGCCAATTCCCGGAACTGGTTCAGGTGTTGGGCCGTATCATCAGCCTCTGTTATCTTGAGTCCCCATAGCCGTTGCATTAATATCATTCTCCCATTCATACCAATCCCCTGATGTACTTCTTTCAGTGATTTCCAGGCATCTCGGGTAGAACTCGCGTCTTGGATATATGGAATCTGCGAGTCTTTGATGTTTAGCGTAATAATAGTGAATGCTTGATTATCCTTCCTTGGGCTGATACTATCCTCTGAGTCCTCGATTGCTTCTAATACACCTTTCTCCTTCAGGATCCGGATAATCCTGAACCGCCAGGCATGATAGTTGCTCTGGCCAGTTGCCATTGAGCCGTCAAGCTTGTCGATCGATTGTGTGAGTGAGGTCGTACTCACACTACTACTTTCGCTCGTTGTAGTTGTGCTTGCTCCTGCACTCGCTGCTGATCCGCCGCTCAGTGCTGACATCCTTGTACTGGACTTGTTGATATTTCTTCGTAATTTGGGTTTGTGCGCTCTCCGGGCTCATAACCTGTAAAAAGTTATAAGAGGAGAAGTAACCCGTTGTCAATATAAAGAGGACGAAGAAATAGAACGATAGGATAGCAAAGATAAACTTGTTATTCGATGACCTATTTCACCTAAGGTTGTCGCTGGCGGGTATCCTTTAAATACATGAATCTCTGCTAACACCTCCGCATATCCTTGGAACATAATCACGCCATTCCTCTACTCAATCACACAATTGTCTTTGCCCCGCTTTCCCCTCATTCCCCACCTTCACCAGTTTCCCCGCTTTCCCCTCTTTCCCCTCTTTTACTCTCGTACCCCACTTCTCGCATCGTTCACCGTGGATCCGGCCACGGGGAATCCTCCGAGCTGGTTTCTGAGAGTTTCTATGTAGTGGGGTTGTTGGTGGCGTAATATGGAGAGCTCCGGTGATCAACAAGAAAACTGCTCTAGGAGAGCACCCAAAACGTTTCCGCAGACAGTTCCTTTTGGACTGTAAAGTCAAAATAGAAGCACACCCCCGAAATACCCTCTCCGCCCACGCCAGCCTCATCGCACAAGGTATTTATTACAAGTGAACTAGAATTGTAACTGTCAGAGAAAATCTCCCCCTTTGCACACTCCTGCTTCGATCTCGTCGGTCTTACCTGATGTAGGTCTCGCCGACTCCCGGATTGCCTGAGCAAAATATGGTCGTCTTTTGCGACTCACCTTGGAAATCACGGTTCCAGTTTCGAAATTCCTCTGTCTGTAGAAGCCAGTCGCTCACATTTCCAACAAGCCGTGATTTGAGGTCAGAATGCCATAAGCGGGGCTGGAGAGGTGACAACCAAGTCATGATTTCAGCCCTGTCATCGGCGGCAGTAATGTTAGTATCATTTATGTTGAAACATTGACGGTTGTTGCTAAGGGAGTTAGTGTTGATCGGGGAGCCGCGGGAATTAAAAGAACCGTTAATCTGTCCACAGGGATTTGGGTTTGGGAGAAACTTGGTAACAAAGCTAGGAAACCAGGAAATTTTCTTGTTCCTCGCTCTTCGGGATGCCGTAGAGGATAAGCTGGTGAAGTACGGTAGTGTTAGGTGGTGGAGCCCGGGAGAGAGAAAGGAAAGCGGTATCTATCACAGCTGCCCAGCCTACTGAGTAGCTGATGAAAATTTGGTCCAATCACGCTTCCTGAACTTTGTAAAATCAATATCACCCTGTGACTATGGCAGGGCAGACGGTATTATAGAAATGGCCGCTACGCGGCTCCCCGGAAATGGGTATCACACAAATTTCACCGTGCGCACGAACACCCCTCCAATCTGGCCCTCTTAACATGGTGGAGTGGATATGCTTAACCGAAACTTAGAATACCCCAAACGGATAAAAATATTCAGCAACGTTGTTGTAGTTATTGTAGATTGAAGCGCACTAGTGGCATCGATTTATTTTTTGCTATCGCAAGGATAGGAAAGGTATTGCGCCGCAAGCTTAGTTTTGTGGTTATGAATTTGTGTCTAGCGGCCCCAGTTGACATCACCGCGCAAACCGCCCTACTCTCCAAGGGGCCTGATACTTCTGGGCCATTCAATTCTAGGAGTCGCCTTGCGGTACTAGCCTAAACCAGATGGATCCAGCCCCACTTGGAGGTCTGAGCCTTCCGCTAGCCAGCTCGCAAAACTGTAGACTCGGTCCCAGATATCGCTTGATGGCTAGGTTGGACAGTGCTACCACGCCTGCTATACGCCCAGCTATTTCTTCCCTGTCTACTCTTATACCCCCACGCGCATCATAAGCACTTTGATTGTGCTGGCACCCTACTAGAGCGGCTCGACGCCACATCATCAGGTGTCTCCTGTGTAACCCACACACGCATGCCTAGTATTATGCAACCGGAATCAAAACCTGAATTAGCGATAGGGAAGAGAGAGAAACTATCGTTGGGGTTATAGGAGTCGGTTGCGTTATTGAGGGCTACATCTTAAATCTATTGCCCATGTCGCTAGTTTGCTAGTTTCAGTCTTATGAGTTAGGATTCAACTCCCTCGCATAATTATGGCCAGTGACAACGGTTATCCCTCATCAACCACCGTCCCTTATCAATTACCTGCCTACCATAATTCCCATCACGATCTGTTTCATGCATAATTTCCCAAATACTTTCTTTAATGGGGCTCCCGACACGGTATTCCTATTATTTTTTCTATAAAGGGATTACGGTACTATTTACTTGTAGTTGATAGCTAATTGTTGCTGAGGTATCACCGTTGAGGCATGGTTGTTGAGGATGTCGTTGTAACACCATGTATGATACTCGTATTTAATTTGCGCCCAAGCATGGCAGGGTATCTAGTGAGAACAGCTACTCAATGGCTCCCTGTAACCGAACAGGCACCCGAGTTCCATTCTGAGCATGAAAACCCCTCCCACATGGCCCTTGTAGGGTGGTGGAACAGGCAGCCTTGGCAGGAACCCCGAACCCCTCAAACACATAAATAATCATCAACCTAAGATTGAAGCGCTTCGGTAGCATCAGGTTACCTTCCTTGAGATCGCAATGATAGGTATGATACTTATAGGCCGCTGCGATTGGGTTTTATGGATGTCGGTTCAGACCCCCCGACCGTTTCGGCACCTCCGAGCAAACTGCTCGACAAGCCACGGGTTTCACCACTCCCCAAGAGACCCAATATATGCAAATCCTGAAAATCTAGGGGTAACCTCGCTATACTACCCTTCAATAGATGTACCCAAGTCCCATCCGGAGGCGTGAAACTTCCTCTTAACAAGCGAGCAACACAGCAGACCCGACTCCCTATGGTATTGCACATTAACAAAGGTAGCCAAATATTTGGCGCTGCAACCTTCCACCAACCCTCACTCCCGAATCCACCATACCTTTATCACAACAGAAAAAATCTCAATAAAGCAGATAGATGACACACAAGGTATCAATTAGGATTATATATTTATTTTATTTTTAAATATTTATTTGGTTGTGGTTTTTGTAGTCACTTGTTGAGTTGGATGTTGGCAAGGAAGAGAGAGCCGTTGCATGCTGATGTTCGGTTATTTATGCTAACTTGCAAGACGATAGCGCCTAGGTTCAAAGAGGGCACAATACTTTGTATGCACCTAGTCCGTTCTCCGCACCCTGCGCACTGGTATGCCGGCACAGCTGAGGCGGTTTGATACTGTTGGTACCATATTTGTGCGTCTTGCCCGATAGTCACCTGATGTTCCCCGTCTGTCAAATCTCATATCTTCGCCGGTCAAGTATCATCCAACATGAATCGAAGCCTAAGGAACTAGTAAGGAGGGAGAGAGGGAGAATACCATCCGGTAGTGTGAGTTGTAGTGTTACCGAGGAAGGTGTGTCCTGAGTTCCAACGTTTAAGTAACGATAAGACCTAGGATACAACAGACTAGCACACATGTATCGGAAGTATGATAATACCCCCTCTCTCCCATCCCTCTGCTAGATCCTCATTGAAGCTCTGAGCAATAAGGGTGAGAATACAACCACAATATTCCCCAAGCGCCCCCAAAAGTGGAAGAAAAGTAGACTGACACCACTCTTTTCTCGGAGCTAAAAACAGGCAATGAGATATACATCTCCGCACCAACTCTTAAAGATCAAGGAAACCTAATCAACTCTAGAGAATACTACACTGACACGTCATGACCCCCTGCTATCTCAAGCAATGTAAAACCATGCTGATAGTTCATGATCGAATAGCCCTATCCGCTTTGTCAGCTATCCGATACATAATGGCAATCGATGAGAGGAAGCACTTAATATGAGAAGCACGTTACAGCGCCTTATTATGTTGAGGTGTAGGGTGGAAAAGAGGGCGAAAAAATCAGTCCAATTTAGCGACAAATCGTCAAGGGTGGTAAAACATAATTCGGACCCCCAAACGCTTACTGCAAGGAGGTGTGTGGGAATCATAAGATGCCCTCATGAAGAAGGCTTAGCATTGTGTTCGCTGTAATGGTTAACTACCTTATGGATAGATATCTACACTACAGTTGTCATCTCGTACAGCATATTAATTAAGTCTCGGTATTGCATTGATGTCATTTAAATAGTAAGCCGGTGCTATACATAATATTATGATACATTACTCTGTCTCTTAGAATTTCTCGGTGGAGGGTTAGGGTTTGCTTTATTGAATATGTCCCATCACGGGCGTGTCAGTCGTGTTGTGGGGGACGGGGGGTAGGGCGGGGGTTTAACGGTTCCCGGGTACCCTTTGGGTGTAGCCGGGTGCTCGTGTGGGGGGCGCTGCCCCATATGGGGTTAATGAGTGTATTGGATGCTCATTCGTCATGATCTCAGCAACTGGGTTAGAGATCAAATGTTAAAACATTCTATATCTTGACGGTTGCAAAAAATCTAAACATTAGAACTTCTTGTCCTATGATAGTAGCTAGTGTACATCTCTATCCACGGAAGAAACCAGAAAGGGGAAAGAAAATAAGAAAGTAGAAAACAGAGATAAAAGATACAAGAGAGCAAAATCTATAGTTAAACCGGGGACTGGGATAGCATTGGATATCGTAAAAAATAAGCCTAAACTTCGCACCACAACCGCCATCGGAGAGTGCAATGCCCCGCTTCGAGGTACATTATATCCGGTTTGGGTATAGGAAGATAGTTATGGGTTATTATATTGTACTTTACGTTAATTGTGAAGGGCCTCCCGTAAGAGACATGTGAAGAGATTCTGAAGGCAACAAATCACCCCCAAAAAATGGCAATTGCATGATTGTCAAAAGGAAGGAGGAAAAAAGAGAGGTGAAACCAAAGAGATCATATCGAATGCCAGGGAATTGAACGAGATCAAAAAGGTGGTGGTGGTGAGGCCACGGGAAGGGATATATACTTGAAGCAAGGGGGGGGCGGTGAAAGTTAGGGCTCAAGGATGCGAGGAAAGTATTATAGCGCTTGGGTGGACCGAGATCCCTCCTCTGAGTAGGATGCGGGGGGTTGTATTCCTCATATGTCTGGCCTATGGGCGTTGACGCCTTCACGTTCTTGAAGCAGCATCATAACGGCCTCATGTCGATTATTGGCAGCCCACCAGGTAGGTGTTTTGCCGTACTTGTCTAGCCCGTCGGGGTTGATGTCTTTCCGTCCTAGTAACAGCTTCACCACTGCCTTATGTCCATTCCTGGCAGCCCACGTAATGGGTGTTTGGCCGTTCCTGTCTGGCCTATCGGGGTTGACGTCTTTCCGTTCTAGTAACAGCTTCACCACTGCCTCATGTCCATTCTCGGCAGCCCACGAGATTGGTGTTTGGCGGTCCCAGTCTGGCCTATCGGGGTCGACGGCTTTCCGCCGTAGTAACAGCTTCACCACTGCCTCATGTCCATTCATGGCAGCCCACGTGATGGGTGTTCGGCCATACACGTCTAGCCTATCGGGGTTGACGGCTTTCCGCCATAGTAACAGCTTCACCAACGCCTCGTGTCCATTCTTGGCAGCCCACGTGATGGGTGTTTGGCGGTACATGCCTAGCCTATCGGGGTTGACGTCTTGCCGTTCTAGTAACAGCTTCACCACGGCTTCATGTCCATTTAGGCCAGCCAGCGAGATTGGTGTTTGGCCGTAATTGTCTAGCCTATCGGGGTTGACGTCTTTCCGTTCTAGTAACAGCTTCACCACGGCCTCATGTCCATTCTCGGCAGCACACGAGATTGGTGTTTGGCGGTCCCAGTCTGGCCTATCGGGGTTGACATCTTTCCGCCCTAGTAACAGCTTCACCACTGCCTCATGTCCGCTCCTGGCAGCCCACGTGATGGGTGTTTGGCCACACACGTCTAGCCTATCGGGGTTGACGTCTTTCCGTTCTAGTAACAGCTTCACCACGGCCTCATGTCCATTCCTGGCAGCCCACGTAATGGGTGTTTGGCCGTTCCTATCTGGCCTATCGGGGTCGACGTCTTTCCGTTCTAGTAACAGCTTCACCACGGCATCATGTCCATTCCTGGCAGCCCACGTGATGGGTGTTCGGCCGCCAATGTCCGGCCTATCAAGGTTGACGTCTTTCCGTTCTAATACAGTGTTCTCAACGGAGCAGTCCGTCCGTCCTGAAGGCGGACGGCGGTGGACGGCGCTAAGCGGTCCCGTCCGGTCTTTTTCAAAACTTGCCCTGCGCCCCGGTGCGAAGGACTATAAGCCCCGCCGTCCCCCGCCGTCCACCGTGAAACATGTTTCATGCCAAGGAATACTCTCGAATTAGTAAGGAATCTCGCCTCGGGGCAAGATTGCTTATGTCATCCCTGCTTTCCTCAGTGCCTGGAGGCGGGAATATTCTTATTATTCTTATAGCAGGAATCCGAGTGCTAGTATATGATAGAAAAAAAGAAGTAGGGGAACATACAACGAGCACAACGCCACCAGGTTTTTCCATTAGAAGTTGTACACTCCGAACCATTTTCAGAACAGATGCAACTCTTTCTCATCTTACGCCTTCTCTCATAAATCTTAGATGGTTTCTTGTGATGCAGGCTCCGTGTCTTTATCCGACATGTTTTCCTAGCTGGATCAGGGCTTAATGATGCAAGAGAAGTAAGAAACGTTGCAATAAGAGGATGGTAGGTAGGTACGATTTCTGGATTAAGCGATATGCCCGATGCCCGGCCCTAGCGGTATATTATGGGATATATTCTACACCTATTTATCTCTCCTAGATAGCCTCAGGTTTCTTTTAATCTTATTAGATGAATTTCTGTATTTGCTCTAGAAGGGTGTCATGAAATGCTGTTGATAGGATTCACAGTCCCCCGCAGTCCCCCGCAGTCCCCCGCAGTCCCCCGCAGTCCCCCGCAGTCCCCCGCAGTCCCCCGCAGTCCCCCACAGTCCCCTGCCGTCCCCTGCCATCCCCCACGCTAAAAATGTCTTACCTTGCAGGGCCCGCCGTCCGCCACAAAGACGGCCGTCCTGAGGTTTCCAGGACGGGTGTGGACCGCATTTTGCCGTCCCGTCCGGTCCAGGGCTCTTGGCAGTCCCCCCGTCGGGCCCTACGTGGGCCCCGGACCGTTGAGAACACTGTTCTAATAGCAGCTTCAACACTGCCTCATGTCCATTCCTGGCAGCCCACGTGATAGGTGTTCGGCCGTATATGTCTAGCCTATCGGGGTTGACGTCTTTCCGTTCTAGTAACAGCTTCACCACGGCCTCATGTCCATCCTGAGCAGCCCAAGAGATTGGTGTTTGGCAGTTGCCGTCTGGCCTATCGGGGTTGACGTCTTTCCGTTCTAGTAACAGCTTCACCACGGCCTCATGTCCATTCTCGGCAGCCCACGAGATTGGTGTTCGGCCGTCAATGTCCGGCCTATCGGGGTTGACGTCTTTCCGTTCTAGTAGCAGCTTCGCCACGGCCTCATGTCCATTCTCGGCAGCCCACGAGATTGGTGTTCGGCCGTTCCTATCTGGACTATCGGGGTTGACGTCTTTGCGTCCTAGTAACAGCTTCACCACTATTTCGTGTCCCTTCCTAGCGGCCCATATGAGCGGCCTAGCACCAGTTTCATCCATACTGTTTACGTCGATACCATCAATCGTTGTCAGAGTTTCGACGATCTCTGTAAGCCCAAATATGGACGCACAGTGGAGTCCTGTGAACATGCGGAAGTCCATAAAGGAGAGAGGATAAAACCAGCCGAGAGTGTGTCCCAAGAGCAACCCAATCGATATATGGCATTGGTAGTGGCTGAAGAGTTTCAGTGCAAGTGTTTTCCCATCATTCGAGAGTTCTTTTCTCATGTGGGCTCCCCAGTATAAAGATGAATATTCCAGGAAGGGTGGGCGTTGACTCTGCTGAACACGGGAGTCGGAAAGGGCAATTATCTGTTGCGAATTCAGGTATGTCAGGCAGGTCTCCGCAATTGTCGAGTGAGGGCACTGGAAAAGGTTGCGATGGCTGGTCAGATATTCCTGGAGCGTGTAGTGGATTAGGCGAACAGTGGACCCTTCTTTATCCACCACAACAAGTCCTTGGCAGCAGCTTAGCACTGTCCGGATTGAGGAAACATTTTCGGTATTGCAATCTGTGGCTCCTATTTCGACCGCTAAAGCTTGACATAGCTCCTCCGCTCGCAGAGGCCGTTCCGAATGACATATCCACATCAGGGCAGTCATCCCGAATCTAGATCTCTGACCACCCTGTCCCCTGATCCGTTGTAAGGTTGCACCGTAGGCATCTTCTAGGCCCAACCCATCTGTCATTACCCGGAGCCTTTCCCGCCGCCGATGGAGGCTAGTCTCCTGTAGAATTGCATCGAGATTCAGAGAGACTAACAGAAATCTAGATATATATCTGTCAGCGGATAGCATGGGTGGGATTCCTCATTAAGTCGATCACACTCACATCTCTGCGACTGTTTCCGGAATCTTCTTTACAATTTCCGCCTCCAATCCCTCATCCATCTCGTCCGAGGTTATGTCTTCGGCAAGTTTCGCGCGGATGTATCGGACAATATCATCCTTTTTGGGGCTTATCGACACAAGTGTGACTCCCACGGGGAGATGTTTTCTCACTTCACCCCCGATATATGGTCTCCCAGCTAAGAACACTCGAGTGGCTGGGGACATTTTGATGGTTTCCTTGAGTGCAAGGAAGATCGTGGCTCGGTGTAGAGCAGCACATTCATCCAGAGCGTCCAGACAGAAAAACGTGGGCTGCATAGACGAAATGCAGGCCAAAAGCTTTACAATCTCAGGCAATTGTAGCCTCCGACCTCCGATGACCTTCTTGTGATCCTTAAACGCATCCATTATTTCCTCGGGAATTTGCTTAAACCCACCGACAAGCTGCTTCAGCAGAGCACCTAACATATTCCCCGCAGACTGTTCCTCTTGGGCCGCAAAATCGAAATAGAAACACGCCACGGAAATATCCTCGCCAGCCTCGCGGGCCTCATCGCACAAGGTATCGATTACAAGCGAACTAGAATTGTAACCTGTCAGAGAAAATCTCCAGCGTTACACACCCTCTCCAATGTTGCTCCTCTTACCTGATGTAAGTCTTGCCGACTCCCGGATTGCCCGAGCAAAATATGGTCGCTTGTTGCGACCCACCTTGGTCATCACGGCTCTTCCAGTTGCGAAATTCCTCCGTCTGTAGAAGCCAGTCGCCCACATTTCTAACCCGGCGCGATTCAAGGTCGGAATGTCGTAGGCGGGGCTCGAGAGGGGACAACCAAGTCAGGATTTCGGCCCTGTCATCGGTGACAGTAATGTTGGTATTATTTGTGTTGAAACAGTGGTTGTTGTTGTTAAGAAAGTTAGTGTTGTGGTTTAGGGAGCCGGTGGTGTTGAATGAATTCGTACTGCCGGTAACGAGGCCCTGATCTTGAGACATTTTTCTGTTCCTCGCTCTTTGGGATATTGTAAAAGACAGATTGATGGGGTACGGTAGCGTTAGGTGATAGAACTGTAGAGAACGGAAGAAAAGGGGGGTCGACCACCATTTCCCAGCCAGGTGATGAACGCTTGGCCCAATCAGACTTCTTGAACTTTGTGAAACCAATATCACGCTTGTGGCTGTGGCCGGGTGTCCAGTCGCAACAGCCACTATTTGACTCCTGGTATGATAACCGAAGAAGCGCCTGGATTCCATTGTGAGCGTGAAACCCCCCCACCCCCCTACATGGCTCCCACAGGGTGGTGGAATAGGCACCCTTAGCGGGAACTCTAAATTCCTCAAATGGATAAATCATCAACCTGAGATTGAAGCGCTTCACCAACATCAAGTTACCCTCTTGGAGATCACAAAGCTAGGGAGTGCACTTACAGGTCCCTCCGATTGGGCTTTATCGATGTCAGTTCAGGCCCTCTGACCCTTTTCGACACCTCCGTGCAAACCGCTCTGCAAGCCACGATTTCACCACTTCCCAAGAGACTTGATTTTTGTAAATCCTTCAATCGTAGAGGTAACCTTCCTATACTACCGGTAGTCTACAATAGATGGATCCAACCCCATCCTGAGGCGCGAAACCTCCTCTTCACAAGCCGGTAACACAGGAGGCCCGATTCCCCATATGGTATGATAGCGCTCAGGATTAAAGAGGGCACTATACCCGGTATACACCTGGTTCTTTCTCCGAATCCTGTGCACTGGTATGTTCGCACACCGGAGGCGGTTTACTCCTGTTGGCACCCTGTTTGTTCGTCTTCTCCGCCTATCACAGGATGTCACTCTCCTATCAAATCTCATATCGTCTTATATCACGCATCATGCAACATGAATCGAAGCCTAAACAATTAGGGGGAAGCGAAGGAGGGAGAGAATATCATCAAGTAGTGTGAGTCGGTAGTGCTATTGAGGAAGGCGTGTCTTCTTAAGCCTATCGGAGGTGTCCTCAACTTAGTTCCTTCGTTAAATAACAATAGGACCTAGGATTTAAACTAGCATACAGCCGCGTTCGCAAAATTCTCGTGCCCCTCCTTGTACCTCAGGAATAATACCTATGTACAACAACAGGACAACAAGAAGCCTTCTGATAACTATTTTTCGGATATACCCCTAGGAGCATTGCAAACCCCTATCACCATTTATCATACCGAATAATCAAGAGAGAGGGTTAGCAAAGCCTTTCTAATTACTCGTGGTACTCGGGAGGGTACGGGAACTTTGCGAACTCGGCTCGACATGTACCGGATGTACTCGAGTACAGTATGATAATATCCTTGCTCTCTCATCCTTCTGTTGCATCCCCACGGAAGCGCTAAAGAATCAGGGTAAAAATGCGATCACGATGTACCGTAAAAACTCTTGCGATTCGCTAGCGCCAAATACCTCTGCAAATCACGGCACCAGACCAAAGTAGGTTTAGCTGGATAAGCTGACACAATTGCGACAGCAAGTTAGTGAGATCCAACACAACCTTTGACTCAGGCTATACTATTCCCGGAAAGCACTAATCCTTCTTAAGGGCTTTTGTCTCTGAATCCAGAGATTAGCGAGCTAACGGAGCTACCGGAGATAGCGAATCGCAAGAGTTTTTACGGTACTCTAAGCGAGGCCAAGATGTAAAAGGAAAGTGGGCGCACAGCACTCTTCTCTCCTAGCTAAAATCAGGCGAGGAGACATATATCTCACAAACTCCTACAACTCGAAGGAACTTGACAAACTCCCAGCCTAAAGAAGAATACCATACAGATCTTATTAATCACTGGCGCTCCTTCTCATTTCCTCACCGACCGTTACCCCCACACTATCGACATTCATTTCATAGGACGGAAGATGCTAGAAGACTTTCAGGCGACTCACCGGTGAGTTGGGAACTCGGAGAACATTGCGAGATGAGGGGTAGGACACGGAGCAAAGCGGGGCATGAGGGGAAAGCGGGGTACCAAGAAGAAAGAAGGTGGCGTGAGAAGATGGAAAAGTGGTCCGATATTTGGGCATCAATAGTTATTGTTTTTGTACTTAAGAGTTTCGTTCGCCCTCGAGTGTTGAAGAACAAGTCACAGAAAAACAGTCTATCTTATATACACAATCATTCCTCTCTTTGAAACCAGCCTTCTCGTATACGATCGGTATATATCACAAAAAAATTAGAACAGATACATCATGATCCTCTATCAGCCCAAACAATTCAGAACCTTGATGATATCTAATGATCCCAAGGCCCGATGCGCTATGCCAGCCGCCATCGTATGCCTAATAGCACCGGATGCAAAGGAAACCCCCGAATACCGGTATATAAAGCACGTCACAGTGCTTTATTACATTGAGGTGCGGGGAAAAAAAAGGGGGGGGGAAACCCCAGCCATTGAAGGTGAGAGAACTAAGCGCAATAAAACATAATTCCGGAAGCCAAACGCTAGCCGCAAAGAGGCGTGTGGTGGAATGATAAGATGCTCTGGTGAAGAAAGTTTGGTTCTGTGTGAGCGGTAACTTAATGGTCAATTAGCTTAAGGATAGATATCTACACCACAACGGCCATCTCGTGGAGAATATTAATTATGTCTCGTATTGCAGGGATGCCCGGAATATATCCAGGTTATTCGATATACCATATAATCTGGCAAAAGTCGGACTGACGCTATAGAGGATTTTCTTGAACCTGACCAACCACAGAGGCCTATATGTTTAAACTGTGGCGAATTCGTTTTCTTCGAGCTCTCCTGTTGGTTCGGTTGCCTTAGTTTCGCTTTGGCTCCAATCCGACTTTTGCCTAATTATACGGTATTGCTTTCATTTTCACTCTCGGTTGGTGGAGGGTTAGGGTTCGCTTCAGTGATTGGGCGTCTCACCCGCAGAGTCGGAGTTGGTTATTGAGGATGGAATGCAGTGGAATGTCGATATCTTCGCGGATACTTTTCGGATATAACTAGCCACTCCCATTACCAATGTCACTACATATAATGCTAATAAGGTTTTCAGATACATGTTCAGATTAGACACCACAAGTTAAACCATCCTTTACGGTGCTGATTGCAAAACTCATAACAATAGGTTGCTTGCCCAACCATAAGTATACTGCCTCTGAATAACTTAGCACTAACGTACATCTATATTCATGGGAGAAATGAGAAGGGAAGAGAAAATAAGAAAGTTTGAGCTCATGAACAAAGGGGGGCTACCCAGAAAGCGAAATCTATTACAAACCGGAAACCGGGGAGAATTGGATTTCGGAAAAAGTGACCCTAAATTCCATGCCGGAACCATGACCGTGGGGTACATACAATACCCCGCTTCGGCCTATATAATACTAAATTGTGGGATAAGAGGGAGCCAGCCGGCATTTCACGGCCTGTGTAGAGAGCGAAGGGACGCTCGTAGGAGACATGTGAATAGATTCTGAAGGGGTCTAGTGCGAAAAATCACCCCCATAGGATGGGAGTTGGATGGCTATCAGGCCAGGGGAGGGACACAGAGAGAGGGGTGAAATCAACGAGATCGCATCGGATGCCGGGGACTTGAACAAGAGCTAAAGAGGGTGGGAGGAAGGAGGATGTCTTGGGTACCGCCAGGAAGGCTGGGAGGGCTAGGGCGAGGGTATAGGGGAGAAAGATTATCTTGTGTCTTCACGATTGGTCGACGGTGGGGGGCAGGGATCCGAAATCTGCTATCAACTTTGTGACATCCTGACTGCTCGCTTTAATAAGATAAAACAGTCCTCATTTGTCAAGTGTATCGGGGTTGGTGTCTGATCGTTCTTGGAGCAGCTTGACCACTGCCTCATGTCCACATCTGGCAGCCAACGAGATTGGTGTTCGGCCCCAAATGTCCGGCCTATCGGGCTTGACCTGCTCTCGTGCAAGTAGGAGCCTCATTATTGCCTCGCATCCGATCTCGGCAGCCAACGAGATTGGTGCTCGGCCCCATCTGTCTGGCCTATCGGGGTTAACGTCTTTCCGTCCGAGTAAGAGTTTCACTACTCCGTCATGTCCGTTCTCGGCAGCCCACGAGATGGGTGTCCGGCCATCATCGTCTAGCATATCGGGGTTGACGTCTTTGCGTCCCAGTAACATCTTCACCACCGCCTCACATCCACTCCTGGCAGCCCACGAGATTGGTGCTCGGTCGTACCTGTCTGGCCTATCGGGGTTGACGTCTTCGCGTCTCAGTAATAGTTTCACCACTGACCCATGTCCAGCCTCGGCCGCCCACAACATAGGTGTTCGGTCTTCATCGTCTGGCCTATCGGGGCTGACGTCTTTCTGTCCGAGTAACAGCTTCACTACCGCCTCATACCCATTCCCTGCAGCCCACGAGATAGGTGTTCGGTCTTCATCGTCTGGCCTATCGGGGCTGACGTCTTTTCGTCCCAGCAACAGCTTCACCACCGACTCATATCCCTTCCCGGCAGCCCATGAGATAGGCGTTCGGCGGCCACTGTCTCGCCTATCGGGATTGACGTCCCTCCGTCCTAGTAACAGCTTCACTACCGACTCATGTCCATTCCCGGAAGACCACGAGATAGGCGTTCGTTTGTCATCATCTGGCCTATCGGGGTTGACGTCTTTCCATCCTAGTAACAACCTCACCACTGCCTCGTGTCCGTTGGCGGCGGCCTGCAAGATTGGTGTCCGGTTGTCTCTGTCTGGCCTATCAGGGTTGACCTCTTCGCGTCCCAGTAACAGCTCCACTACCCCCTCATGCCCATTCCTAGCAGCCCATATGAGGGGCGTTGCACCAGTATCATCTAGACAATTTATGTCGACGCCATCCACTTCTATCAGAGCGCTCACTACCTCAACAAGCCCAAATACGGACGCACAGTGTAGCCCAGTGAACTTGTAAAAGTCCAAAATAGAACTAAGAGGATCTCGACCGAGCGTGTGTTCTAGGAGTAGCCTAATTGATATATGATATTCGTAACTGCTGAAGAGCTCCAGTGAAAGCGCTTTGCCATGATCCGTAAGTTGCTTTCTCATGTGGGCTCCCCAGTACAAAGATGAATATTCCAGAAAGGGTGGGTGTTGAGGCTTCGGAAGACAGAAGCCCGAGAGGGCCATTATTGGCTGTGAATTCAGATACGCTAAGCAGGTCTCCGCAATTGTCGAGTGAGGGCTCTGGAAAAGGTTACCATGGTTGGTCAAATACTCCTGGAGCGTGTAGTGGAACAATCGAACAGTCGATCCCTCCTTATCCACCACAACAAGTCCTTGACAGCAGCTCAGTATTGTCCGGATGGAGGAAACATTGCCAACGTTGCAACCTGTGGCTTCTATTTCAACGGCTAAGGCAAAACATAGCTCCTCCTCTCGCAAAGGCCGTTCCGAATGACATATCCACATCAGAGCAGTCATCCCAAGCCTAGATTTCTGACCACCCTGAGCTTTAATTCGTTCTACCGTTGCGCCGTAGGTATCTTCTAGGCCCAGCCCACCCGTCATTGTCTGGATCCTTTCCCACCGCCGATGGATGCTAGTCTCCTGTAGAATTGCATCGAGACTTAGAGAAACTAACAAAAATCTAGACAAAAATCTGTCAGCGGATAGCTTGGGTAGCATTTCCCATTTAGGCAATATACTCACATGTCCGAGACCGTTTCCAGAAGCTTATTCACAATTTCAGCCTCCAATTCCTCATCCATCTCGTCCGGGGTTGCGTCCTCTGCAAACCTTGTGTGGATGTATCGGACAATGTCGTCCTGTCGGGAGCTTATTGACACAACGGTTACTCCATTGGAAAGATGCTTTCCCACTTCGCCACCGATATGCGGTCTCCCTGTTAGGAACACTCGAGTGGTCGGGGACATTTTGATGATGTCCTTGAGTGAGAGAAGGATCTTGGCTCGATCTGGTGAAGCACATTCGTCCACGGCGTCGAGACAGAAAAATGTGGGTTGTGTAGATGAGAAGCTCCCCAACAACCTTACGATCTCCGGAACTTGTAGCTTCCGACCACCGATAAACTTTTTATGCCTTCGAAATGCATCCGTTATCTCTTTGGGAATTTTCTCAAAACCGCCGATAACCTGCCTCAGAAGGGTACCTAACACGCTTGCCGTAGACTGTTCTTTTTGGGCGGTGGAGTCGAAATAGAAGCAGGCCACCGCAATATCCTCTTCGGCTTCTCCGGGCTCATCGCACAAGGTGTCTATTACTAGTGAACTAAAATTGTAAATCGTCAGAAAAAAATATCCGGAATTGTGATTCCCTCTCAGATATTCGGCTCACGTGCCTTACCTGATGTAAGTTTTGCCGACCCCTAGATTTCCGGAACAAAATATAGTGTTCTTTTGTAATTTGCCTTGTCCACCACCGTTCCGCCAGCTTCGGAGTTCCTCTGTGCTCAGAAGCCAGTCGCCCACATCCTTGACGCGGTTTGTTTGAATGTCGTGGTGCCGCAAGTGGGGCTCGATGGGCGACAACCAAGTCAGAATTTCGTACCGATAGTCGCTAACTGCAATGTCACGGCCGCTATGCATGTTGAAACTATCGGTGTTGTGGGCAAGAGCTAGTACCGGTATTATGATTTCGAGAGTCGGCAGTGTCAAAAGAATTGCTATTATGATTCAGGAGTTGGTGGTATTGATAGAGATATGACACCCTTGAAGATCGGGATCGTGGGGGGACTCAGTAACGGAACTAGGAGCCGGAGACGTTTTTCTGTCCGTCTTTCTTCGGAATATTTTAGAAGAAGATAGGTTGATGAGGTATGGCAGTGTTAGGTGATAGAATTCTAGAGAGTGGGAGAAATGCGGGGTCTATCACCATTGCTCAGCCTCGGTGATGAACGCACTGGTCCAATCAACGCACAATTCTTTGTGAAACCAATATCGTCTCTGCGGCTATAGCAGGATGGGGGTACGACGCTAGGAACAATCACTAGTCTAGAGCGAAGGTTTTCAACTGAATACGCCCACCTTCACAAGCTTCCAACCGCTGATTTAGTAAAGCAATCCAAACCAAATATTCATCTTCATACATGTGGAAAAAATTCACCGTATTTTACTTTCCAGCCCTTCAGAGCTCTTTATCTGCGAGTAAGGCTGGCTGTGGAATTATCATGAGGGCTATGGTTGGTACAGTAGATACTTGCATAAACTGGGGAGCACCGCCTAGCCGCTAAAACGTTGAAATAAGAAGAGGCGGAGGTGAAGCTCACTGTTGCGTCAAAATAAGCTCCCTGAAAGGATTAGTCCTGACTACAAAGAGTTAGCATATCTCGTCTTACTGCGATTTTGAGACAATTCTAGTACAAAAATCCTTATTTGAACGCACTAGCGCCTAGCCGGTTTTCCCCAATTATGGAGTATTTTGTAAGGGAAGTTGCAAGGCCTGGCCCCGTTTCCAGCTTTGACTTTACAGCATTGTTGACCAAAGTAGCCAGCAATGTTTTAATGACTTGCGAGCACTTGAGGAGATATTTGAAGGTATCCTGGAGCATGCTATCAATTTTTGACTTTTTTCAGATCCAGATTTTATTAAATGGCGGGTGCGAAGTACCGGTGGAATGGTCCGGATGGGTGCTCGGGTATGTGGGGCTCAGTGAACAAGAAATCAGTTTAATGCCCACCGCAGGTGTTGCCAGACTTTCTTCACACATCCAAAAAATAGCCGGAAAACTGGTTTGTATGATATTTGCGCATGTTTGAACAGTAGTTACGGAAAATGGGTGTCGCCCAACATATACCCCCGTGCTACATCCGAATCAACCGGTGATTTTTGTCGCCATCCTCGTACCGGCGGATCGGGCGGGATTAAGTTTGCCTAGTTTTTTTTACAGTATGATACAAACTATTGTATTCCAGTCTATCACAACTTCCACCGGGCTTCTTTCTATCCCAGACCCAGGTTTTTTTATATCCGATTCAGGATTGGTATGAAAGTTAGGTGCCTCTCCAACGTACCGTAGTTGTTGCTGCGGGTGTCATGGGCAACGGAGCACTCCCTAGTACTGTAGTTGCTCAAACTGCAAGTCCCATTTCGCCTGGTGCAATGAGCTACGCATTTTTGTATGTTGTCTTTTTTTATACTTTCATGGATCAGCACGATAACTCAGCTCGCGCGCCGCAGGTACTCGAGTACTATTTTAGCGATGGGAATAATAAACCACTGAAGGTGTAACCGTGCCAAGGTTCCCACCACTTCGAACGCCGCTAAGCGACCTCTGAAGAAGGTTAATAGATTGCGGTGATTGGGGATTGTTAGCATTGGGCATGGTTCAGAGAAGATGGTGGTTGATGTTTGATGGTAAATCTATCGTTGAGCCGACTATCGTTGCGCCGCGAGGCTCTTCAACGGAGCGCCACCTATCCTCCTTCTAAGGTGGCTTAGCGTCGTTCCAAGTTGTGGGAACGTTGTCAAAGTCAATGATAAGATAATACATACCCGAACTTGCTATCCCTTAAACCGTTTTCAAGCACTCGCTCTAAGTGCGGATACACCTGGTTGTGGAAGCGATCGGTGGTGGACTAACTGAAGAGAGCAAAGTTAGGAATAATTGTGACAGCTATGATGTAAGTATTATGATGGACGTAAAGGATGCTAAGATAATTCAGCCCCTTTTAAACACTAGCCTATTTGGATAATTGTGATATGAAAAACTGTGTGGTGTAGGGCTCAGAATAGTGCTAAATGAGTACTGCTCAGCATGGCCATGATGGAAAGCAGGTTGTCTGCGTAGATTTGCTCCCAACTATGGTACTCGGGGGGTTCATTAAAAACCGGAAAGGGGGGTATCCCTGTTCGAGTAGCTTGGCAACCAGAACTCGAGAAAACTTGGAAAGTAGGAACAGGAAACGGCTTTCATAAACCCGTAGAGTGATTGCTTTCATAAACCTGTGGGATAAAAATGGAGAAATGAAACCTATGATTGTGTGCAGTGTAGAGTAAGAGGCTTGCATGTGGCAAGAACCTCAATGATGTTTCTTTCTCAAGGTATCTGGTGTTTTAAGATGTCCAGAACGCCGCCACTCTTTCCAAACATTGTGATCGCCCGATTGCCATCACCCCTGCTTCACCACGGGTAGTTTCCGATTTTTAATATACCCCCCGAGTACATGTCTAAGTACTTTTAATTTATCTTGGGGTATTGTCTATCATTACTTTTCCTGTATCAAGCGTCCTATTAGTGCCACGCTAAAGCTGAGTGAACGATCGTACAGGTTAAGGGATCACTTGCAACAGCAAGTTATCACAAACCTAATGGTTAAGCTCTCAGTTCAAATTAGAAGTCTTGTGGAAATAAAATCTATTTTGTATTCATATCATATTATGCACGAGTACTGGTGCATTAATATTTCGGTACCGGTATTGTGATCTGATGCGAAGTAACCATGGGGGTGTTTAGCAGTGGTTGGTGTGTTTGGCTGCACTCTGTTTCCAAAGAATTGTTTCCGATGTGTGGAAACTGCAGTTTGTGAACATGTTTTTTGTAGGTTAATATTGAGTTAGTAAGTTCTATTTTAATAGGCTGTGCGCACTAACATGATATTAAGTTCACTTTTTTTTGGCAATTAACATCTTCCTTTACAAGTGACATGGGTGATGTTTTAGTGCAAGACAAGGCTTAATTCGCTGGTTAACCTAAATTAACTGTTCATTAATTTTCTAGAGGGCACTTGTATTACAAATTTTCCCTAAACTTTCAGAAACTTGCCCAAGGTGTTTGGCAACCAACGCATACCACTCAAACTGCAATTTAGGAAACGACTTAAACTGCTGTTTGGAATTCAACCAACTGCGGGTTGAATGGGTTTACCACTCAACCGCCGCTGAGCCAAACAGCCCCTAAGGCAGTGTAACTGTGTAACAGATGAGTGGCGGCTTGATAAAGTGCTAGTGCCAAGACACCCTTAAATTTTTCTTGTTGCTAACCCCGCATGTGGCTATCATACCTGAAACAGCAAGTAAATGCTTGAATTTGCAACTAGGGTTAAGTGCTCGGGTATTGCCAGGACCCGGAGGCGAGCACCATGGGCGCGCTGATCTGCCCTGTGCCGTTAACCAAGCAAGTCTCCGTGTCAACAGCCTCACCCCCCGAATACCGAGATGGATGAACTGATTCAGTACTAACGGATAGGCGCATAGAAGGTGGGAGAGACCGTTGGGGGGAAACCTCTACTTGAGTACTCGTGCATAGAATAAGTCATGGTATCATGATCATGCTCGTACACAAATATTATTATTGTTGATAGTTGCTGATTCTAGAAGTTAAGGTAATAAAGAAATACCATGCGCCTGGAAAACAACCCGTTCGGATACCACCGACCGGGAAATTTACAATAGAAAAAGTGAAACCTTTGCATGGAACCATGACCCTCTTCGGCCACCATGGGATGGTGGGGGGGGGTTTGGGGAAGAAAAAGAAAAAGGATCACTAAATGCAGTCAATGTCGTATATTTATATTTCCACCGTCAGAATGGCTTCCTGTGTGCCGGTCTACTCTCTTGACAGTGCTAGGTTCAGAGTGGTCTTTTAAGCCATGAATCCCTAGAAAATCACTAAAAAATTGTAGGAAAATTCTATAAAAGGCAGGGTTAAAATAATTCATTATTTTTTCTTACATTGTTTGGGGGATAAAAAGATATGCCAAGGTGTATAAATATTTTGTTCGTTGTAATGCCGGGTGGCCCTTGTCAAGTTTCGCATTTTCGATGGTAAATTTCTCGGTCTATGGTATCCGAAAGGGTTGACCGTCAAGCGCATGGTATTCTAGAGGTTTGCTCGATTTCTGATGGAGTGAACCTTTTCAATACCATGCTCTTGGCATGAAACCCTTCCGGATACCATTGACCGAGAAATATGCCATCGAAAAAGTGAAACCATTGCATGGAACCATCACTCTCTTCGGCCACCATTAAATAGCAAAGAAAAATTAACAAATAAAGTGAAAAAGGAGTAAATGCGGTCAATGTCTTATATTTATTTTTCCACCCTCAGAATGGCTTCCTGTGGGATAGTTTTTTAAGCCAAGAACCCCTAGAAAATAGCTAAAAAAATAATTGTAAGGAGGTTCTAGAAAAATACTAGAAGGGTTGAAGTAAATATTTATTTTTCCGTCATTTCCTTCAATTTCTTTGCATTGTTTAAGGGATGAAAAGATACCGGTATGCTAGAGTATTTAAAGTCTTGGTTGTTCGTTCCAATGGGGGTTGCCCCTGTGAAGGTTTCACTTTCTCGATGGTATATTTCCCCGTCGATGGTATCCGAAAGGGTTGACCGCCAAGCGCATGGTATTCTAAAGGTTCTCTCATTTCTGATGATATGATATAATAATCCCAGTAGCAGAGGTGTCGCACGGGTAACAGGAAGCACACCCTGGTATGGAGAAGCAATGAAGTGTGAACGAGTGAACACTCTAGGGCATGACCTGATGTATAGGGTTATACCACCATCAATTCCAACTTGTGCTATCATAGTAGAAGAGGTCCAAGCGCTAGGACTATACGAGTATTCCCCTACGGTCCGTCCCGTCATCGCCATCCCAGAGATAGTCCGTCCTACTATAGTACCCCCAACAAGGTCAACCATGAGCTGCAGTCTATCCCATCCAACCACGAGGACGGACGGACAGAATGACTGGGAACACTGGTCAGAAGTATTGATTCGCGGTGCCCGAAACTATACGGTAGGGTAGGGACAGGAGTGCCGTGACGGAGAATCGCGCTAGGACGTCCAGAACTACCCCCTTTCTTGGATTTAGAGAGAAAATACAGCCAGGGTTCTGAATAGTCTGACAGGTCGAGTCTTGGAGGCAGGACCAGGCTGGTCAGTCCTGGTTGATGTCGATGACTGGACCCGACTAACTTGGGTGGTCCGGTCTGGTTTGGACTGGTCCCAGACCGGTCTCTATAAAAGCTGGCATGAGAGTCGGAATGGCACCCAAGTCAACACTCAAGCATAGAAGTATAGCTAGAGTAGGATTTTACAGCTGCTTGTCACGTTATAAACCAACAGCCCCTCAATACAGGTTGATAGAGTATTCTGGAGGGGATAGCATGTGGTGGAAATGCGATTCCCCGATGGGTGAGTTGCGTCGAATACAGGTATTGTGGTATGTGGTCATGTAATATCACTCACTTAGTCCACCAAGAAAAGTTGGATACTTATGATAAGAACTGATTTTCGCCACCCCTAATCTGGGCGGGGCACTATCTCCACCATATAATCCATGGAAACATTAAGTTTAATTAAGAAAAGTTTTATTTTAACGTAATATATTGTGATAAAAATAGCATATCCTATTGCTTGGCTGACTTGGTCTGACCGGTCCTGGTCGAGTCGGTTTCGATAATCCTGACTATCCAGTCGGTCTAATTTCCACCATTAGACTTGTTTTTAGACCGGACTAGCTAGTCCAGTCTAGTCTTCCGCCGACCATTCGGAACCCTGAATACAGCGAAGATGTTGCGCTTCAGCCCTGGGTAAAATGAGGGTTATATACAATCGATCCGTCTTGCGACCGTGGGAGAGGAAACTCCAATATCTTAGCAAGATTCTTAGTTATTCCAGTTTGGCTGTAGATCGCCGGATTTATGATTACCCAAGTTGCACCGTGTTTCTGCAATCGGCGTGGGGGGGGGAATGCCCACAGTCCAACTAGTAACGGGAAACATGATTGGATCTGGTGGTGAATGATCTTCAATTAGGACTTGTAATTCCTGCGTGGCTGAGATTTACGGCTAAACTAACTGGGGGAGATGGGAAGAAGGGAGGATTTTCCTGGGCGGTCTAAGAATACATTACATGTGAGGGCTTTTAGACTTCGACGGCGAAAAGGTAAACGGCGAGTGACATGGGGTGAAACTAAACTAAACGCCAAAAAACCCACAACGAAAACGATCGCAGACTCAGCGGCGGGGAAAATCTTTTTATTAACAACAACCTCAGCCTCAAGCTCAACGACGGCTACTTCAATAACTAACTAACTAAGGGCGACCGCAGGAGCATATATCAATCACAAAGATATTATATCCATATATGAGCCATAGTACTACTCCATGTGAGTGACAGTGAGTCCCCTTCGCCCATCATGACTCCCAGCCTCACAAAAGGAAAACAAACTCTCCCACTGCCGCCGGGCTTCCAGCTCTCTCACGCTGGCCTTACCGTGCTTCCGCTTTCCTCCCAGCTTTCCTCCCGGCTTTCCCGAAAACTGCATGATCCCAAAACTATGACGCATTTCTGCGTTCGAAATGTTTTCCACAAACACGCCCGAAGCCGAAACATATGCCCGAATCCTCAGCGCATTTCCGAAGTCAAACAAGTGCGTCTCCAACGGCTATCTAAACAACAAAGTGGGCATCGGGAGAGTATGGCGAGCATCATCGTTTCCAACGAGGGCAATGAGCTCGGGAAGCCTGGTCGGAGCATGAACCGACTTCCGCTGCCACTTCGCAGACCTGATGCTTGCTTATATTTCAATCTAGATAGCTTACTGCACTTGGGAATCACAAACTTCGAGTATGCAGGTAATATTTTATTTCTCCTGCTGTTAGTCATCTCATCACCGATAATCACTCGTCTGCTTGAAATATAGCGTTTGAATGGTATAACTTACATCCTACTCGAGGTGGTTGACAGGCCGGGAGGGTTAGGACCCGGGGTACGCGGGAAGGATTATATTACACCCTGGCAATTAATCTGCGGTGGGGGGAGGGCTTTAAAACCTATTATTATTTTTGTGACAGCCGTGCCACCCCATTTAATGGGATGCGGGAGCGGGGTATGCCATGCCAAGCGTATCGCGGCTGTCATGTTCCCGTCAATATAACAGCTTCACCGCTACCTCATACCCATTCTTAGCACCCTGCGATATTGGTGTTCAGTTGTACCTCTCTAGCCTATCAGGGTTGACCCCTTCGCCTTCCAGTAACTGCTTCGCCACTGCTTCATGTCCATTCCCAATAGCCCACTATATTAATGTTCGGCCGCGGTTGTCGGGCGTATCGTCTGTCGACATCTTCCCGCCCTAGTAGCAACTTTACCACTGCTTCATATCCACTCATCGCAGTCATCGTCCGCAACCCGTATTTGCTTCCATCTTCCCAACTCCTGAGAAGTTTCCCGAAACTTCTTCCATCCCTTTCGTCTCATCCTCTTACACTATTTCTCCTATCTTCTGCGCTCCTTTGCAGTCCGGACACAGCGGTCTGTTTCCTAACTATCATAGTGTGACACAAATCTGTTCTATCTCCTAGTAAACCTTAGTCTCTAACTGTTGGATATCTTGGGTTGTTCACCGAAGCTTAGTCATACTTCTAGCTTGGTTGCAACCGGCTATGCGCTCACTTGTCTTCCTTACACTCTGTTCTCATTTCTTCTCTCTCTCTCAACTCAATAAGTTCCACACAGTAAACTAAACCAACGAACTGCTCTTAACACAACTCTCATTTTCCCTTTGAATCTCATTCTTGCCTTCACTCTCAGTGAAGCTCTGTCCACAGTATCTCTACCCATCAAGCGGTCTGCAAACACTTTATCGTCTCTACCACGTAAAGAACTCGGCCGACCGTGGATCATTTCCAACACTAACCTCTAGTCTTCCCTAGTACCAATCCCTAAAACATCACAAACATTCCTGCTTTAGCTAACGTCTCAACTAAACATGCCATCATGTTCCTGATACCATACTACCCAATCTTGCAACCGTCATCAAACCGAATACCTCTCAGCCATGTCCCATCGGTGTTTCAGCTATGTCCTGCATATGGAACCTTCGTGAATTTCAACATTAGGAACGGCCGCTCCACGGCTCCTCCGTAAATAGGCCGCGTTTCTTTGCAAGTGTGAAACCCTCGGGTGTGATCCCCGCAGGGGGATGGAACGGGCAGCTCGAGAGGGAAGCCCTAATTCCTCAAACTGATAAATCATCACTAGCTTGAGACCGACCCAATCCAGTAACATAAAGGGTTAGCTTTCTTTAAATCGCAGGGATAGGAAAGGTATTATAGCCACAAGTTACTCCGGTTGGACTTCAGCTCAGCCCCTCTTGCCCTTCTCGCCACCGCCGCCCAAACCACTCCACAAGGAATGGTTTTGCTACTTCCCAAGACACTTGATATTTCTAAATCCCCCAATCCCAGTAAACCTTCCATACTACCGGTAGTCTACAATCGGTGTATCTAACCCCACCCGGGGGTGTGGACCCTTTGGCTGGCAGGGTGGTGACACTCCCGACCTGATTTTCAATATCGTGTGATAGCGGAATAAGTTTAACAAAGCCACTATGCTTGGTATACGCCTAGTTCTTCCTCCTCCCCTTATGCATTGGTATGTTGTACGCCCTAGGCACTTTGGCAGTGTTCGCACCCCACTTGTTGGCTTTGTTATCACATCACCAGATGTCACTCGGTGCCTGGCACCACACACCAAGCATCATGTTGAATGAATTAGAGCCTAGAGAACTAGCGGGAAGGGCAAAGGGGAAAGCATCATTTGGTAATCTGAGTTAATAATGTTATTCAGGGTGGGTGGCTTCTGAAACCCTTTGAAAGTGTTCTTTGTTCCTTCTTGTAAGCTAAGATTGCGGCTCGAATTAAATAGTCCAATAACTAAAAACTCGGGCGGACCAACATTTTAAATCAAAACCAAGGACACTTGATAAACCACCCAATCACCCTGAACAAATCCGGAAGTTTTTTAACCAAAATTAACCTAGGAACAGGTTGAGAGTAGCTTTCGAAAAACGGCCCTGAAGGTTTATGAAATTGACAAATCCGAGGTGACCTACAACAATGGTGGTTTTATATTTACCTTTTGTATGACATCCTTATGCAAAGTCGTAGGTTACCTTGCGATCTTACCACACCATTGGACAAATCATGAGTTCTCAATTTTAAGGATTGATATTGCGCTTTCCCAAAAGAAATAAATATTCTCATGTTACTAGCAGCTTCTTGAAATTTCTTACCTAGGTAGTGTCGCGCTGTGACTTTCTGAAAATGGCTGTTTTCGGTGGAAAATAGCCAACGTTCCCAGTTTTTTGTCACCAAATCATTTACAACAAACTGGCGTGTGCACATATTGGGGGTGAGATGGTATATTTTTCCCGCATCTCCCTGTTTGAACTTCACAGGAGCCTTAAAGAATAAATGTGAAAGTGCAATCACAGTAGGCATAATGACATCCTGACTTGTAGGGAAGGTTGATGGGGCAACACTCTTCAATCCTAGTTAAAAAATAGTGAGGAGAAATATAACTTCGCACAAAATGCAGGGAAGCTTAACGAGCTCTGAATAAGCTCACTTTGCTGATACATCATGGTCCCCTGTCATATCCACTGATAGATGACCATGCTTATATCATGATCCCAAAGCTCCCCGTGCTATTCCAAGCATTTAATGCATGATGGCATTGAATGTGCGGGGTAACACTAAACCAAATACCCGATACTTGATGCAGGATAGCAATGAGTATGGTATACACAGACGGAATAAGCTATGTTTAGTAAGATACGATATGGAAGCTGTTATGAGTTGCTGATTGGGGATTGGCGAGTGGGCCGGTTCAAGAGAGTGGGAAAGGGAAGCAATGAAGTCAAGGAGGAAACAGCTGTATATTCTTTTGGATTCCTGTCCAACTTGCTTATCCTTTCTAGCTATGGGAGAGGGAGTTTATAGAAATAATACAAAGAGCGTTTGCGGGCTTCCCAACCTGCGGAAATCATTCCGGGAATGTGCAGAAACCAAGGAATTTCAGTCCCAGTTCGTTCAGGATTCCGAGCATCCCTCCGTGCTACATTCCGGACACTTCCGGACATGTATGCGAATCCTCACATACACTATACAAGCTAGGTATCTCTGTTCCTCCGCTTTGGTTGATCATGTTTGACAAAAGAAACTGAAACTAATGAGCGATATCATAGGAAAGGTATAAAGAAAGAATTCTTCTGAGGCGGAGTGATTGCCTGTGATGTCTAACAGGAGCAATAATTCACAGTACTTGCCTTCTCATTGGGTGCCTCAAAACTGTAAGCCTTATTAACATATATCTTCTAGCCACACAAAGGCACAACTACATGTTGTGCCGGACACCCGCAGTGACATGCAACTAAAGGGGGTGTTTGGCACACCACATGTTCAAATAACAGTTATTTCAAAACGTGTTTTACAGATTAGATTTAGATCAGATTTTGAATAGACTAGTGACAATGCATACAAAGGGATTATGTAAGGACATTTTCTGATGATGTATTGCTTTTTCATCTCTTTTGATTGTTCTGTTGGAAATCTGCTCTGCAAAGCGCGTTATGAAATAACAGTTTTTTGGACACGCTGTGTGCCAAACACCCCGGGCCCCTAACATCTTCCTAACTTCCAGAACAAGTGCTAAATTAGCTCTATTTCGAGCTCAACTGGGGGGGTTGGTATTGTTCCGCTTTATTCCATATATAGCTTTTTTTCCTCTTAAGACAATTGATTTTCCTAGTCTTGATCAATAAAAAACTAAAACCAACATCGTGTTTTGGCTAAGGGGTATGAAGTTGGAGGGATGGTATGCTACCAAAGCCCATCCATCAAAAGAGCATTGCACATTCAGTCCCTCGGCTGGGCCAGCCCCGGTAAAGTTAGGTCTGGCAATCATAACTGTTTGTTTGGCCTAATTTCTAACATTAGGATAGGCTTGATTTTGACAGCACTAGCTAGCCCAGTCCGGTCCTCTGCCAACCATTCGGAGCACTGGTAGATACCCTTTAAATATAACAACATACTTAGATCCAGAATCCGCCACAGATAAGGCTAATCAGTTTTGGATGCAGATTTATTTCATCAACAGCGTTAGCCATCACAATTTAAGAGATTTCCTGTCGCCACTATTGCAATATTCCTAATCGCATGCATCTTGCCCCACCGTAAGTATACTCTCTCTAAATAACTTGGTATCTAACGTACATCAATATTCACCGAGGAGAGGAGAAGGGCAGGGGAAATAAGCGGGCACAGAGAGCAAAGATAAAGTACACAAAAAGCAGAATCTATTGTAAACCGGGAATCGGGACAGGATCAGATATCGTAAAAAGTAAGCTTCAACTTCATGCGGCGACCACGACCATTTAGTGGAATATCCTACTTCAACTTGGGCTATACCGGGTTTGAAGATGGGAGGGGAGAATCGGGGGTGTTATTCTACATCGATAGTGGGCGTCCCGTAAAAGGTATGTAGATCGAGCCTCATGGGGTTTAGTGCGAGGAATGGTTCCCGAGAGATGGTGGTTGCACGGTTGTTATGACAAGAGGGGGAGGGGAGCCAAGAAACCGATAAGATGATAGCGGATGTCTGGGGGTTGAATAAGAGCTAGAGAAGGCGGGGATATTACTGGAAGGGATATCCTTGGTGGAATTAGGAAGGTTGTGAAGGTTAGGGTAGGAGGGTTAGAAGGATGTATTAAATATTTGCGCGATTGGTCGGCAATGCGGGGGGGTTTGAGGCCGGCTATCAGCTTTATGCCGCGTTGGCCCCTCCTTTGAACCACATAGGGGAGTGCGGCATTATAGTCCTTATAGGTCGTCATCTCCCCATCCAACTAACATCTTCCACTCAGCCTCACGTCAGCATTGCTCCTCCCACCAGGCTCTACGTAGCAGCTTCACCACTGCTTCATGACCACCCTGGGTAGCCCATGAGTTTGGTGTTCGGCCGCTGTTATCTGGCCCAAAAGCATCGACATCTCTCCGCCAGTATAACAGCTCTACGACCGCCACACGCCCATTCCCGGCAGCCCACGAGATTGGTGTCCGGCCGCCATAATCGGGCCTGTCAGGGTTGACGTCCTCCCTCTCAAGTGAATGCTTCGCCGCCCCATGTTCATTCCCGGTGGCCCAGGGTATTGGTGTTGAGTTCCGTGTGTCTGGGTAATCGGAGTCGACGCTTGCCCGTGCAAGTAACATCTTGACTACGAGGTCATGTCCATTCCCAGCAGCCCAAGAGATTGGTGTCCGGCCACCATGGTCTGGCCTATCGGGATTGATGTCCTCCCACTCAAGTAAGAGTTTCACCACAACCTGATGTCCATTCCCGGCAGCCCACGATATTGGCGTCCGGCCGTGATTGTCTTGCCCATTGGGGTTAACGCCCCCCCGCCCCAGTAAGAGCTTCACCACTGCTCCATGTCCGTTCCGGGCAGCCCACGAGATTGGTGTTCGGTTGCACGTGTCCGGGCTATCGGGCTCAACGCTTGTCCGTCTAAGTAACATCTTGACCACCGCGTCGTGTCCACGCTCAGCTGCCCACAAGAGTGGTGTTTGGCCATTGTGGTCTGATCTGTTAGGGTTGACGTCTCCCCGTCCAAGCAGAAGCTCTACCACAGCCACATGGTCATTCTCAGTGGCCAAGGAGATTGGTGTTCGGTCCCATCTAGCTGGTCGGTCGGGATTGACCTCTTTCCGTTCAAGTAACTGCTTCACCACTCCCACATGCCCGTTCTCGGCAGCCCACGAGATTGGTGTCCGGTCCCACTCATCCCTCTTGCCAGGGTTGACATCCGCTCGCCCGAGCAGCATCTTCACCACTGCCTCGTGCCCACTCTCTGCGGCACATGAGATCGGCGTTCTGCCCCATCCCCCTGGCCTATCGGGGTTGACGTCTTCCCGGGCAAGTAACTGCTTCACCACTGCCTCACGTCCACTCCTGGCAGCCCACAAGCTGGGCGTTTGCCCGTTGCAGTCTGGCCTATCAGGGTTGACGTTTTCGCATTTAAGTAGGACCTTCACCACTCCTTCGTGATCATTCTGGATAGCCAGCGAGATTGGTGTTCGGCCACTACAATCTGGCCTATCGGGGTTGACGTGTTTCCGCCCAAGTAGTAGACCCACCACTTCCTCGTGTCCCTTCTTGGAAGCCAAGGAGATAGGTGTTTGGCCTTTGCGGTCTGGCCTATCGGGGTTGACGCCCCACCACCCCAGAAACAGCTTCACCACTCCCTCGTGTCCCTTCTTGGAAGCCAAGGAGATAGGTGTTTGGCCTTTGCGGTCTAGCCTATCGGGGTCAACGTCCATCCGTCCAAGTAACAGGCCAACCACTGCCTCATGTCCCTTCTTGGCAGCCCAAGAGATAGGTGTTTGGCCTGTACGGCCTGGCATATCTGGGTTGATGTCTTCCCGTTCCAGTAACAGTCTCACAATTTCCCCTTGCCCACTCCTCGCGGCCCATATGAGCGGTGTAGAACCAGTATCATCCATGCAATTTATATCGATACCCCCCACCTCAATCAAAGCCCTCGCAACCTCAACAAGCCCGAACAGGGATGCATAGTGTAGTCCAGTGAACCTGTAGTAGCTGGAAAGAAATGTTCGACCAAGCTTGTGCTCTAAGAGTATCCTGATTGATACATGGCTTCTGTACCGGCTGAAGAGCTTGAGTGCAAGCGTTTTCCCATGATCTGTGAGTTCCTTTTTCATGTGGGCTCCCCAGTATAATGCCGAATATTTGAGGAAGGGCAGGTGTTGAGTGCTCCGAACACAGGGGTTCGAAAGGGCCAGTACCTGCTGCGAATTCAAATACGTCAAGCACGTCTCCGCAATTCTTGAGTGAGGGCTCTGGAAAAGGTTGCGATGACAGATTAAGTATTCTCGGAGGGTGGAGTGGATTAGTCGTATAGCCGACCCTTCCTTATCCATCACAGCAAGTCCTTGGCAGCAGCTCAACACTGTCTGTATTGAGGGAGAATTCTCAACATTGTAATCCGTCGACCCTGTTTCCACCGCCAAAACCTGACATAAATCCTCTGCCCGCAGCAGCCGTTCCGAATGGCATATCCACATCAAAGCCGTCATTCCGAGTCTTGATTTGCGACTACCCTGTGCCTTGATCCGTTCTACGGTTGCACCGTAGGCATCCTCTAGGCATAATTCATCCGTAATTATTCGGAGCCTTTCTCGCCGCCGATGGATGGTAGTCTCCTGTAAAATTGCCTCGAGGTTCAGAGAGACTAGCAGAAAGCTAGATACACATCCGTCAGCGGAATACTTGGGGGGGGATTCCCTATTTAGCCGATGATACTCACACGTCCGAGAAACTTTCCGGAATCTTGTTGACAATTTCCGTCTTTAATCTCCCATCCATCTCGCCCGAAATTGTGTCTTGAGCAAGCTTTGTGTGGATGAATCGGACAATGTCACCCATTGGGGGACCCACCGGTATAAGTGCTATTCCTTCAGGGAGGTGCTTTCCCACTTCATCACTGATATGTGGTCTCCCAGTTAGGAACAACCGGGTGGTCGGGGAAATTTTGATGATCTCCTGAAGTGAGAGAAGGATCTTGGCTCGCTCTGGTGCAGCACATTCGTCCACGGCGTCGAGACAGAAAAACGTGCGCTGCGTGGATGAGAAACTCCCCAACATCTTCACCATCTCAGGGAGTTGTAATTTCCGACCGCCGATGAACTTTTTATGCCTTCGAAACGCATCCGTTATTCCTTTGGGAATTTTCTCAAAACCGCCGACAACCTGCTTCAGAAGGGTACCCAACACACTCGCCGTGAGCTGTTCCTTTTGGGCGGTGGAGTCGAAATAGAAGCAGGCCACCGCAATATCCTCTCCGGCTTCTCCGGGCTCATCGCACAAGGTATCTATTACTAGTGAACTAAAATTGTAGATTGTCAGCAAAAACATCCGTCTTTGTGCTTCCCCCTCCAACATTGGATGCCTTACCTGATGTAAGTCTTGCCGACCCCTAGATTGCCGGAGCAAAATAGAGTTTCTTTTTGTGATTTGCCTCGGCCATCACGGTTTCTCCAGCTTCGAAATTCCTCCGTGCGCAGAAGCCAGTCGCCCACGTCCTTAATGCGGCTTGTTTGAATCTCGTGGTGTCGTAGGTGGGGCTCAATGGGGGACAACCAAGTCAAGATTTCGGACCGATCATTTCTGGCTGCAATAAGATTCTGCATACTAAAATTGTCGGTGTTGTGGGAAAGAGGGGAAGAATTATGATTTTTGGAGTCGGTGGTATTAACGAGACTGCGATTATGATTGTGAAAAGTAGTGGTATTAGTGCAAAGGTTATATCCTTGGGGATCAGGATTATGGGGGGACTGAGTGACGGAACTAGTATCTTGAGACGTTTTTCGGTACCTCGCGTTTCGGGATATCGTTGAAGATGGGCTGAAGTGTTGTAGTGTTTGGTGATACAATTCCATGAAGTGAGAGAAAAGCGGGGCGCCCCACCATTACCTCGCTTGATAGATGAAAGCTTGGCCCATGTAGGCGGCCTAACTTTGTGAAACCGATCTCACCACGACCCCCCCCTGCATAGGGAGCACCTGCGCAACGAGCTCTGGCTCGCAGAAAGCTTTGAACTATGATATAAACCCACACAATCCACGAGGGACAAGCGAATTAATGGTTAACCCGTGCTACGCCTGAAGCTCGCATCACTGGGGAATCGAGAGCATGGGCGGCCAATGTCGCCGACAGAATAATGTCGCGCGTGGCGAAACTGGTTGCAACCATCCAAAGTAAATCCTGTTTATCTACTAATACGCTTGATTTTCTTAGAGTTGCGACATTATCCTCTCTGCGACATTGTCTGTTCAGGCTCTTTATTGTACCGTTACTACGTACCATAGCTTAATTTGCACACAAGCGCTTTAGAGATGGGAATAGTAGATGCTCGGAAGGTGGAAGGATAGTACTGAAACGAAGAAATACCGGTTAGTTTGTCTACTTTCGGAAGCACAACTTGAAGATGTATGAGCCAACAATCGTCACTATTAGTGGGTCCCCTCTGGAAAGAGAAACCACACAAGTCACGATCAATTCAACTCTCCTAATATAATTGGCAAACCTCTCACCCGAGAAGGCCCACAGAAAGAAAAAAAATCCAAGCAAAAAGAAGGCCCAGCCTTGTCCGGCTGTCCGACTATCTAAGAAAAGGCGATTCGCCTCTTGAGCCTCCTTCTTGTTGCGCACTCTCCCAAAGTTTTTTCTTCGCCCGTTGTCTGAAAAGAAAAACCGCTGCTTTTGTTGTCGCCGTCAAGAAAGAAAGAAAAGAAAGATCGTCCGAATAGAACCTCTGCCACCCCCTGTCAGTCAAGACTAAGCAACAGCCACCCCTGTAGTAAACGTGGCGCACTCCCGCCCACCATTCAACACAAGCGTGCGTACTTCCCTTCCCGGGCAGGGATATTTCGTGAGCCACTATCCATGCACTCTAAGTTGCCCGCAGACTAGCTAAGCTATGCAAATTAAGTAAAAGCCAGATTTCTCCCCCACAGTACGGTACCTGGTTGGCGACAAAAGTGATGAGCAGCAACGGCAAAATCTCAAAGTCAACAACCAGATCACTCCGGAAAAAAATGAATACCCCACCGCGCCAACACCCGACTGCTGAATGGAGTACCATACCCAATTCCGGTAGCATTTGCAACGGCGAGTGGTCAGCACAGTGGGTCATCACAATCCTAGTACTTAATGTCTTGGATCAAATAAAAAGACTTGTGTGAGAGGTAAAATCTACCGTGTCTTGCGTTGGTATTTCTCCCTGGACAAAATGAACCGCACACCTATCAACAAGAAAGGCTCCGCCATGATAATGCCACTCCCCCACTAGCCCCAATATCAGGAAAGCGAAAGAAAAAAAGTATTGAAAATGTAAATAAATAGTATACGGCGGCCTATAGCGACAAAACCGCCACTACGCCCAAGTCTTAAAACTTGAAAATCCAAAAACCTAAAAAAGTCCTCAATCAACAGAATTTTGCAGGTAATAAGCTTAATTATCATCATAGGTATCATTGGGCACAAGAAAATAGCATGCTAGAAAAAGGTCCATAAGAAAGTTGGAAAAAAAGGACCTTGTTACATTTCTTTCGCTGGTATGATATGCTCGGAAACTTCTGGTTCATAATTTAATCTCGCTCATATATACATGATCAGGCAAGTCATGTACCATATTCGTAAACTAATAAGCAAGGAAGAAAACGTCTTGAAGAAACAAAAAAGCCAAAAGTGTTTGTCAAATTAGAACTCAGAAACCACCGGCATGGATCTGCACGGTAACCATATCCTCGCTAGAGAGGGCACTAGCACTATCGCGGTCGGAGGGCTCTCATATTGGCTGCGGATATCCTGCGAGAAGGTCAATTGAGTTTCCCGGTAACTCTTCTGGAAAATCCCAGGCATTTGTGCTTCGAATCAACTTCAGTTGCCTCAGTACTTTAGCTTTTTTGCGACATCACTATGACTATGTTTAAAGTACTGTACAAGACTTATGAAAGTATTTTAAAGGGAAAATAAGGCTCGTAGCGGAATGATTGGCTCAGTCTTATCTTAATACTTGGAGCACTTGATGATCTGTTTAACCTTCTTCTTTTTCTCGCAGGCACATGGCTTATTGTGTAGGTTATATAGCATTACCGTATCACTCATAGTTTGTCTGCAGCCCCCAGCCGTCCTCAGCCATTACCGGCCGTCCCCCTCATTTCCCTCATGTGCCCGGCCGTCATTCCTAAGACCTGCCGTCTGTGCCCCCCCCCCTCAGTCCTTACCCACACCCTACCATTTTCTGATACCCCTTATAGTCCCCCCGCAATCCTGGCAGTCCCCTGCAGTCCGCCTACGCAGCTGTTTTTCCTTTTCTCTCACTATATCTTATACACTCCTTCAGTAGGCACAGGAGAGGTATTTGACCGGTTCTTTTTTCCCGCCCGTCGATGCTCACATCCCTCCGTCCTTGTAGTTGCTTCACTGTTCCACCTCGTACCCGGTACCGGGGACCCAGAGGTGGAGAGTGCTACGGTGATTTGGTTGATTGAATGTGGGCCCATAGGTATCTACTGAAGCACGGTACATTGGGTTCTTATATTGAAGTGGGAGGGAGAGGGGGGGGGTCTCGCTGGTCGGGCGCTGGTGGCCGGGGGCGGTGCAACACTTCCAAAACCAACCCTTACCCTAAGGTGTGTGTTGGTGAGATGCTCTCATGAAGAGAGCTAGGATCTACTTGCGCCGTAATGGTCGACAGGCTGGAGGGGAGGTATCTTGCCTGCAATGGGCATCTCGTGGGATATTTATCATGCACAAGAAGTGACTGGCGTTTTAAGATAACCGGGCGACGCAGTGCAGTGCATCATTGGTCTCTTTCTCACTCTTCGTTATTGGAGGGTTAGGGTTTGCTTCATTGAGCACGATTCGCGACGGGGGTAGTCCTATTCTCGGGGATTAGGCATGCAGCGGATATTTAATAGTTGATAGATAGCTTTTGAATATAGCCACATACTCCAATGGGGTAATGGGGTCCTCATTCAGTTCCGCAGGAGGGCTAGATATTGCTGGTTAAAACATTCTTTATTGTGACAATGGTAAAGTCTCAGACAATAGGCTTGCCCGACTATATCTAAATAACCAAGTGTCTAACGTGCATCTATGCCGACAGGAGAAATGGGGGGGAGAGGAGAAAGTAGAAAGAACAAAGACAGAATCTGCAAAAAGAAAATCTATTGTAAGCCGAAAACGGTAACGGGAGTGGATGCCATGAGAAAGCGAGCCTAAACTTTGAGCGCAGCCCCAACCCTCGAGTACGAGACCCTACTTGAACTTCCATTATACTGAAATTGGAAATAAAAGGAGAGAATCAGTCGTCGTTGTTCCACTACCGCGTAAGTTAGACAGTAAGGAGCATTCCATAAGAGATATATGAATACTCGAGTAGTCCCGAAGGACCTAGTGCAAAAATCGCCTCACAAGAGGGAAGTTACGTGGCTATCAAGACAGAGATGGGCATAAGAAGGGACAGAGTCAACGAGATCGCATAGGATAGATGCTTGGGAGTTGAACAAGAGCGAAAGAAGGTTATTGGGCTTCAGGAAGGGAGACATTCTTAGTACCACTAGGACGACTGGGAGGGTTTTGATCCGGAGGTAGGGGAGGAGTTAATATATTATATTATATCCTGGCGATCGGTCGATGGGGGACAGAGTTTGGGGATTTGTTATCAATTTTGTAACATCCTGACAACTCATTTTAGTAGGATATGTGAGTGCGGTAAGCTTCATATGTCAGGCATATCCGCGGCGGCGCCTTCCCCGCCCTTCAGAAGCTCCACCACTGCCCAATGCCGATTCTCGGCCGCAAGCATGATAGGTGTTTCGCCCCACGTGTCTCGCCTATCGGGGTTAACGCCTTCCTGTCCAAGGAGCAGCTTCACCACTGCCTCATGTCCATTTTCGGCAGCCCACGATATTGGTGTTCGGCCGCTGTTGCTTGGCTTATCAGGGTTGACGTCCTCGCGCCCCAATAAGAGCTTCACCACTGCCTCATGTCCACTTTTGGCAGCCCACGATATTGGTGTTCGGCCGCCGTTGTCTGGCTTATCAGGGTTGACGTCCTCGCGCCCCAATAAGAGCTTCACCACTGCCTCATGTCCATTTTCGGCAGCCCACGATATTGGTGTTTGGCCGTAGATGTTGTCTGGCTTATCAGGGTTGACGTCCTCGCGCCCCAATAAGAGCTTCACCACTGCCTCATGTCCATTTTCGGCAGCCCGCGATATTGGTGTTTGGCCGTAGATGTTGTCTGGCTTATCAGGGTTGACGTCCTCGCGCCCCAATAGAAGCTTCACCACTGCCTCATGTCCATTTCCGGCAGCCCGCGATATTGGTGTTTGGCCGCCGTTGTCTGGCTTATCAGGGTTGACGTCCTCGCGCCCCAATAAGAGCTTCACCACTGCCTCATGTCCATTTTCGGCAGCCCACGATATTGGTGTTTGGCCGTAGATGTTGTCTGGCTTATCAGGGTTGACGTCCTCGCGCCCCAATAAGAGCTTCACCACTGCCTCATGTCCATTCCCGGCAGCCCGCGATAGTGGTGTTCTGCCTGCCTTGTCTGGCCTATCGGGATCAACGTCTTCGCATCCCAGCAACAGTTTCACAACTACCTCATGCCCACTCATAGCAGCCCATAAGAGAGGAGTAGCACCAGTTTCATCTGCGAAGTTTATATCGACACCAGCCATCATTGTCAAAGTCCTCACAATCTCTACAAGCCCAAATATGGAGGCACAGTGTAGTCCCGCGAATTCGTAAAAGTCCACCTTTATGCTGAAATTATACCAGTCGCCCCTGTCTTGGATGTGTTCCAAGAGTAACTTAATCGATCTATGGCGTTGGTAGTGGCTAAAGAGTTTCAGCGCAAGCGTTTTTCCACCATCCGAGGGTTCCTTTTTCATGTGGGCTCCCCAGTATAAAGACGAATATTTGAGGAAGGGTGGGTGTTGAACCGGCCAATCGGGAGTGCCTGAAAGGGCCATTACCTGCTGTGAATTCAGATATGTCAAGCACGTCTCCGCAATGGTCGAGTGAGGGCTCTGGAAGAAGTTGGGATGGGTTGTCAAATACTCTTGGAGCGTGTAGTGGATGAGTCGAACTGTCGATCCCTCCTTATCCACTATCACGAGCCCTTGGCAGCAGCTCAACACTGTCCACATTGAGGGAACGTCGTCCTCATTGCAATCTGCCAATCCTATTTCCACGCCCAATGCGTGACATAACTCCTCCGCTCCCATTGGCCGTTCCGAATGACATATCCACATCAAAGTCGTCATTCCGAGTTTGAATTTCCGACCACCCTGTGCCTTGATCCGGTCTAACGTTGCGCCGTAAGTATCTTGGAGGCTCGAGCCATTCGTCATTATCCGGAGCCTTTCTCGCCGCCGATAGATGGTAGTCTCCTGTAGAATTTCATCGAGGTTCAGAGAGACTAATAGAAATCTAGATATATATAGTATCTGTCAACGGATATTCGGGGTAAGATTTCCAATTCAGCCGATCGTACTCACATCTCCGAGACAGTTCCAGGAATCTTATCTACAATTTCCGCCTCCAATCTCTCATCTATCCCTCCCAACATTGTGTCTTCGGTAAGTTTCGTGTGGATATATTGGATAAGATCATCCTTTCGGGGACTTATCGATAGAACGGCTACTCCACTAGGGAGATGTCTTCCCACTTCACCACCTACATGCGGCCTCCCGGTTAAGAACAGGCGGATGGCTGGACAAACTTTCATGATGTCCTTAAGGGAAATAAGGATCTTGGTTCGATGTAGTTCTGCGCATTCGTCTAGAGCGTCCAGGCAGAAAAACGTGGGGCGCATCGACGAAAGGCTCCCCAACAACTTCACAATCTCATGCAGTTGCAGCCCCCGGCCGCCGATGACTTTCTGATGCTTCTCAAAAGCATCCCGGATTTCTTTGGGAACGTAGCCAAAACCGGCGACCACCTGCTTCAGCAGAGCACCCAACATGCCCCCCGCGGACTGCTCCTTCTGGGCCGCGAAGTCGAAATAGAAACACGCCACGGAAATATCCTCCGCAGCCTCGCCGGCCTCATCGCACAAGGTGTCTACTACAAGTGAACTAAAATTGCGCTCCGTCAATAATATCCAGCCTAGCGCCCTCTTTCCGATGTCGCCCCTCTTACCTTATGTAGGTCTTACCGACACCCGGATTGCCCGAGCAAAATATTGTCACATTTTGCGACCCACCTTGGCCACCCCAGCGCTTCCAGTTTCGAAATTCCTCTGTCTGTAAAACCCAGCCGCCCACGTTGGCAACCCGGCGTGATTCGAGGTCGGAATGGCGCAAGCGAGGCTCGAGAGGCGACAACCAAGTCAGGATTTCAGCCCTATCATCGGTGACGGAAATATTGGTGGTATTGAAAGAGCGGTTGCTGTTATTAAAAGAGTTCGTGTTGTGGTTTTGGGAGCCGGTGGTATTAAAAGAATTTGTATTTCCGGTAACGGGGCCTTGATATTGGGACATTTTTCTGTTTCTCGCTCTTTAGGATGTTGTAGAAGATGGGTTGATGAAGTACGGTAGTGTTAAGTGATAGAATTCCAGAGAGTTGAAAAAAAGCGGGGTCGATCACCATTGCCCAGCCTAGGCCATGAGCGCTTGGACTAATCATCCTTCCTGAACTTTGTGAAACCAATATCACGCCTGTGGCTAGGGCAGTGCAGGAGGTAGAAACAGCCACTCCGCCACTCCCCGGAAACTTAATAAGCGCCCATCATTCATTGTGAGCTTGCCACTGCAACGCAGCCCTCGGAGGGTGGCGGAATGGGCAGTTGGCGGGCACTTTGAATTCTTCAAACAGAGTTTGATAAAAATTAATTGTCACTAACCTGTGATTAAAGCGCTCTTGTAATCCCGAGCTACCTTCCTTTCTACCGTCAGTTCCGCAACGATAGGAAAGGTATTCACATGTCCCTCCTATTAGGCTGTAAAGGTGTTGAATCAGTCACTTTGACCCTCATCGAGACCGCCCCGCAAATCGCCGCGCAGGCTGCGGTTTTACTACTCTCCCGGAGACTTCATATCCATAAATCGTCCGATCCTACGGATAACCTGGCTATACCGGTCTGCAATTGGTGGATCCAAGTTCCACACGGAGCTTTAAACCCTTTTGTTAACATGCCGGCAATACTGCAAACCCAATTTCCTGTATAGTACAATTGAGCTCTAAGTTTAATCAAGCCCCCGTACCCGGTATACGCTTGGTTCTTTCTACCCCTGCGCACTGGCATGCTTGTGCGCCCTATGCGCTTCAATCGTGTTGGCATGCCATCACCAGATGTCACTCGTATTCCTCATATTAGATCTCGCCTGTCAAGTATCATGCTATATAAACGAAAGTATAAACAATCTGTGGCGAAGAAAAGAGAGGATCCATGATCCAGTAGTTTGAGTTATTAGTGTTATTGACGGCGCTGGGGCTTCCTGAACCAATCGCAGACCTCCTTCTTTTTTACCATGAAAGACCCACAACAAGAACGTAACCACGGATAAATGTAAGAAGCCTTGCGGATGCCCATCGATTTCTGCAACCGAGTTAGATATTACAAGTCAAAACATTGTTTACAGTGAGAATGATAAAATTCCTACCCATCGACTCCTTCCCCAATTCAGGTACACTGATTATAAATATCTTAGTATCTAACGTACACCTATATGCATGGGAGGAACGAGAGGGGGAAGGGAAACAAGAAACTATCATGAATAAAGATTAAATACACGGAAAGCAAAATCCACTACAAACCGAAAACCGGGGCGGAGTTAGATAATATCATAAAAAAAGGGCGCCTAAATTCCATCCCGGAACAACGACCGTGGTGGGTATCTTACAATCATCCACTTCGACTCAGATCAGATAGGATTGGAGGGTAAAAGAGAGAATTAGGGGCCATTATTTCACGGCCCCCGTAGATAGCCAAGGGCCTCCGTAGGGTGGGAAGGCCACCGGAAGGGATATGTACTTGATGCAACCAGGCAGGCAGGGGGTAGGCGCTCGAGGATGGGGAGGATGCATTATAGATCCTCGGGATTTGGCGGAGTTCAGGTCGGGCTTAAAAGTCAATTACCGACTGTGCAACAACCTAAGCCGTCTTTTGAGTATAACGTGGGAGGTGGCAGGCCTCATATATAAGGCTTATCGGAGTTGGCGCCTTCCCGTTTTTGTAACAGCGCCACCACTGCCACATGTCCATTCACGGTAGCCAACGACATTGGTGTTCTCCCCCGCCTGTCCGGCCTCCAGGGGTTGACGTCTTTGCGTTCTAATAACAGCTTCACCACTGCCTCGTATCCGTTCCCAGCTGCCCTCAGGATAGGCGTTTGACCATTATAGTCTGGCCGATTGGGGTTGACGTCTCTCCGTCCTAGTAACAGCCTCACCACCGCCTCGCGCCCACACCCAGCGGCCCACGAGATTGGTGTTCGGTTGACAAAGTCTAGCCTATCAGGGCTGACGCCTTCGCGCCCAAGTAAGAGCTTCACCACAGACTCGTGTCCATTCTCAGCAGCCCAGGAGGTTGGCGTACGATTCCACCGATCTGGCCTATCAGCTAGGACGTCTCCGTGTTCTAGTAACAGCTTCACCACTGCTTCACGCCCATTCCCGGCAGCCTGGGAGATTGGTGCTCGGCCGTACTTGTCTGGCCTGTCGGGGTTGATGTTTTTCCTTCCAAGTAACAGTTCCACCACTGCTTCATGTCCATTCCCGGCAGCCAACAATATTGGTGTTCGGTCATGCTTGTCGAGCCTGTCAGGGTTGACGTCCTTCCGCCCAAGTAACAACTTCACCACTGCCTCATGTCCGTTCTCGGCAGCCCGCAAGATTGGCGTTTGGTTCCACTTGTTTGGCCTATCGGGTTTGACGTCTTTCCGTCCAAGTAAGAGCCTCACCACCCCCTCATGTCCATTCTCAGCAGCCCGCGAGAGTGCTGTTGGGAATATGTGGCCTGGTCTATCTGGTTTGACTTCCTTGCGTCCAAGTAATAGTTTGACTACAGCTTCATGCCCCTTCCCGGAGGCCTGCAAGATTGGGGTTAGGCCCCACATGTCTGGTTTATCGGGGTTGACGTCTTTCCGCTTAAGTAGCAGCTTCACCACCGCATCATGTCCATTCCGGGCAGCCCACAATATCGGTGTTCGGCCGCTGCCGTCCGGCTTATTAGGGTCGACGTCTCCCCGTCCTAGTAACAACTCTAATGCTTCTTCGTGTCCACTTATAGCAGTCCATAAGAACGGCGTAGAGCCAGTTTCGTCCATGATGTTTATATCGACACAATCCATCACTGTCAAAGTTCTCAGAACCTCAACAAGCCCAAATATGGACGCACAGTGTAGCCCCGTGAACTTGCGAAAGCCGACGATTGAACCGAGAGGATGTCGACCGAGTGTGTGTTCCAAGAGTAGTCTAATTGATATGTGGTATTCGTAGCGACTAAAGAGTTTCAGTGCAAGCGCTTTCCCACACTCCGTGAGTTCCTTCTTCAAGTGGACTCCCCAGTATAAAGATGAATATTCGAGGAAGGGTGAAAGATGAGCACTCTGAGCCCATAAGTTCGAAAGGGCCATTACCTGATGAGAGTTCAGATATGTCAAGCAGGTCTCCGCAATTGTCGAGTGAGTGCTCGGGAAAAAGCTACGATTACTTGTCAAATACTCTCGGAGCGTGTAGTGGACGAGCCGAACGATCGATCCCTCTTTATCTACCATCACAAACCCTTGGCAGCAGCTTAGCAATGTCTGTATTGAGGGAGCATTGTCACCATTGCAATCGGTCGATCCTATTTCCACGCCCAAGGCCTGACATAACTCCTCCGTTCTAAGTGGCCGCTCCGAATAGCATATCCACACTAGAGCAGTCATCCCGAGCCCAGATTTCTGACTGTCCTGTGCCTTGATCCGGTCTAGGGTTGTACGGTAGGCATCTCCCAGGGACAATCCATCTGTCAATACCCGGAGTCCGAGTCTTTCCCGCCGCCGATGAATGGTAGTTTCCTGCAAAATAGCATCGAGGCTTAAAGCGACTAATAGAAATCTAGATAAATATCTATCAGCGGATATCTTCGGTAGGATTTTCCATTTAGCCGATGATACTCACATCTTCGAGAAAGCCCCCAGAAGCTTTTTCACAATTTCTCCCTCCAATCTCTCATCCATTGCGTCCGAGGCTGTATCTTCCTCAAGTTTTGTGTAGATGTATTGGATGACTTCGTCCTCCTGGGGGTTTATCGACACAAGGGTTACTGCCTCAGCGAGATATTTTCCTACTTCGCTACTGACATGTGGCCTCCCGGTTAGGAACACTCGGGTGGTCGGGGACATTTCGACGATGTCCCTGAGCGAGAGAAGGATTTTAGCTCGATCTGGCGCAGCGCATTCGTCCACAGCGTCGAGGCAGAAAAATGTAGGCTGCATAGATGAAAAGATCCCCAACATCTTCACAATCTCTAGAAGTTGTAATTTCCGGCCACCGATGAATTTTTTATGCCTTTGAAACGCATCCGTTATTTCTTTGGGAATCTTCCTAAAACCACCGACAACCTGCTTTAGAAGAGCACCTAACACACTGGCCGCAGACTGTTCCTTTTGGGCCATAGAGTCGAAATAGAAACAAGCCAGGGCAATATCTCCTCCGGCCTCTCCCGCCTCATCGCACAAGGTATCTATTACTAGAGAACTAGGGTTATAACTCGTTAGGAAAATATTCTGAGATTCTCTCTGAGCCCGAATCTCTTACCTGATGTAGGTCTTGCCGACCCCTAGATTGCCGGAGCAAAATATGGTTGCCTTTTGCCATTCACCTTGGAAGTCGCCGCTCTGCCAGCCTCGGAATTCCTTTGTGCGCAGAAGCCAGTCACCCACTCCCTTGACGCGGCTTGTTTGAATGTCGTGGTGTCGTATGTGGGGCTCGAGAGGCGACAACCAAGTTAGGATTTCGTGCCGATCATTGCGGGCTCCAATGTCGTGACAGTTAGGCATGTTGAAATAGTTGGTGTTGTGTGCAAAAAAAAAAAAAAGCTTGTTTTATGAATTCGGGGGCCGTTGGTATTAATCGAAATATTATATCCTCGAGGATCAGGATTACGGGGGGACTCGGCAACGGGGGTAAGACTTGGGATGCTTTTCTGACCCTCGCGCTTCAGGATATTGTAGAGGATAGGTTGATGAGGCATGGCAGTGTTTGGGTAATAAAGTTCCTGAGGGTGTGTGGAAAGCGGGGCTATCACTACTCCCTCGGTTGGCAGATGAAGACATGGGCTATCCCTACAGCCTAGAGCCTAAACTTCGTGAAACTAAAATCACTCCTGTGTCTACAGCAGGACACATGGTATATACCGCGCTAGCGGATCAGTGGAGTTAATTATTATCTTGTTCCGTGCAAACTTTCATGACCTATTCTACCACTACTTCCCACAACCCTCCTTCAAAAGTAGTCGAACATTTGACGCAGCAACGTTCCACAAAATTACCCCAACCCCGCCTCCTCACTCCCGAACACACCAAACCCTCATCACCTCAAGAAATCTCAATAAAGCAAATAGATGATACACGAGGTGTTAACTAGAATTATAATATATTTATTTTATTTTTAAATATTTTTTTGTCGCGGTTTGGAGGTCATTTGTTGAGTTGGGTGTTGGCAAAGAAGTGTGAGCCGTTGCATCACAAATGTTCGGTTACTTTTCCTAAGGGACAATAGGACAGTGTGTTTGATACAAAGTAACTTATTCGAGTAGGGGTTTAGTATAATACGACTAGGGCCCTTTCCGACATTATTGCTACAATGGGTGTTAAGAATAACCGGACGTTCCATGGGACTTGCGCGCGAGCTACATAATTCACGGTGCGACCAGACACGGATTTTTGGTGTTTTCCTCTCCGTCAATCAGCACTGTAACTTAATATGTGCCCAAGTAATGTCATACCCTATTCTGGTAATGCTGTAGTTGCAACGGCATGTCATCACCATAGCCATAGCGAGACATCGCAACCCCCATGTTTACGCTCTGGGACCAAATTAAAAGACTTGTGGGCAATATAATCTATTGGAATATACATTAATTATTCCGGATCGTGATGTGATGCGACTAGCCGATGCGATGTGCCGTATCATAACTGATGGGTAGCTTCTTGGTGAATTATCAGTGCCAAGAACTCACAAAAAATTTCTCCGTTGCTATTATACCCTCGAGTTTAAATTCACTCCCTTCACTACAAGAGGATGCGTGAACTAGGATCTAGGGTCAAGTGTTGCCAGCAGTCCGGAGGTATGGACTGTTTGTACGCAGGTTCGCCCTTAACCAAGGTAAAGGCCCGTTTGCTTATACACAGCCATCTAGCATCTCTAGTCGGTGGGAGTATAATACCGCACCTTAAGTGCAATTAAGGCGGGCTTGGCGGTTCGAGGTGTCTCAAGGTTTGCCAGTGTTTATCCGTGCACCCGATGTACAGTACCTGCAGTAGCGTCCGGTCTAACGTCCGGTCGAATTTGCAAACTTACTTCCAAGGCAACGTTCATGTTTTGACCATCTGGCGACAAGAAGTTTCCGGGGGCAGAAAGTTGGGTAAACACTTTAGCGCTATCCACGGGTATCGGAAAATAATGCCTTGAGACGCCACCGTCTGCTCGAGTGCCGGAGTATCATACGTATCATACCGTAAGTTACTTGGGCTCCAGCGCATTGCCCTCTTCCCCGCCCATCGTTCACTTAGGGTTAGGGTTTCCTTCAATACCCCCCAGCTCCGGAAAGGGTGGGGTTGGAATTACCAGTACTAGTACATAGATGAAATACGATGCACGTTATCATGCAATGGAATAGCTTCGTAAGAGAATAAATCCTTCCAGCCACATGCTCCCATTTAGAATGTTATTATTCATAATATTAATACGGCTTTTAGATACTCAGTCATTGGAGGGATCCAGCTAGATATCGCGGCTTAAAAAATTCATTATTCCGACGATGGTAAAAGCCCTCAACCACAGGGTTATTGCCCCGCTGTAATTATGATTCCCAGGTAACCTGGTATCCAGTGTACGCCTGTCTCCGCGAGAGGGAGAGGATGGTGGTGGGGGGGCGTTGAGCCGGGGTGGGATACCCGGAGATCAAAATCTAATGTAAACCGGAAACAGCGATAGAATTAACTATAATAAAAATTAGGCTAAATCTCCAGCAGCAACCGCAATCCTGGGGTGCGATACCCCACTTCGATGTATGATACTCGAGTATGGGAGAAGATAGAGCTATTATCCCAATGCCCGCGTGGGGGGTGAGGGGCCTTTCCGGGAGGGGGTTAGAAATAAATTCACAAAGGACCTAGTGCGAAGAGCCGCCCGCAAATGGTGGTATCATAGTTGTGTGAGTGCCGACGAGACAGGAAGAAAGAGCGGCAAAATTAAGAAAATGCTACGATATTAGCTATCTGGGAGCCGGATAAGAGCCAAGGAACCCGGTGAGGTCACCGGGAGGGGTATGCCCTTGGTACATTCGGGAGAGGGCTCGGGGGCCGCTCGGAAGTATTATATCGCTTAGGGATTAGTGCGTGGCACGGGTAGGGTGTGGGAATCTGTTACCAATTCGCGACATCCTGATCCCTCGTCTCAGCAGATGCAGAGACGCGTTAGGCCTCACACATCGGGCCTACTGTACCAAGTTTGCTGTTCTTTCCGTGCGTGTTAGGGTGGATACCGGCATCTTATTACCATAGCGGCCTGCTACTCCTCCAGACCCGCCTTTAGCCTCCAACGAGGGTGGTGTTTGACCAATTCTTTTTCCCCGCCTAAGTTATTGATGCTCACACCTTTCCGCTCGAGTAGTAGCTTTACTATTCCCTCATGCCCTATACTGGAGACAGAGTGGAGGGGTGTCCTACTGTGTTTTGGTTGATAGAATAGGTGCCTATAGGCAGTATCTACTGAATCGCGATACATTGTCCCGTATTGAGGTGAAAAGGGGGGTAAATAAATGCCGTTATTCGAGTTCTTATAGCTGAGGGCAATAAAACGTAACCCCGAAAACCAAACTCATACGGCGAGGTGTGTGGTAGGGTGACGAAGAGAGTAAGGTCTGCTTGCCCCGTAATGATCGACAGGCTAGAGGGTATGTATCTTCGCTACGATGGGCGAACGTAGAATTTAATTATACGTCCGTGCTCTGATGGCGATTTCAAGATAGCGGGACTGTCCCAGACAGTGCAAATCGCTTAAACCCTTCTCCTCGAAATGACCCGCGCATGAAATCGGATGGGTATCCACAAAGTCAGAATTTTCCAAAGATAAAACGACTGCAAGGTAGCTGAGTCCTAGCACTAGGAACCAGCGGTTTCGTTTTTCCTGGAAGTAAGAGTTTGGGGAGGCTATTCAATGTATTATGCGCTTGAAGACTTTTGAGAGAGTGTGAAACAAGTTCCCAGATATTCGCAGCATACTCGCGGCGAGAATAAGTCCTGCGACAACGGAAGAAACCTGAATTCCGCACAACATTCAACCATCACAACATCAAAAGGACTGTAATCGCTCACTAACTTTATAGTTTAAATAAAATTATTGAACATGAGAACTCAAGTCAATGCCACAGTCAAAACCAAAAGTCCTATTACCAGATCCCAGGCTCCTAAAGAGAGGGAGGGACACAAATGTATCGTGAATCACCGGCGCTTTGTGATATGATTGATAGAATGACCTTCGCGCATCAATAACAACGGCAACATATCAGAAATTCATTACTTTCTCGGATAAAGGACAAACAGGAATGATCCGGAAATGGGAGAATGAATTAAGTTAGAAGCTGGGTGCGAATTGCAGAATTCAGGGTGAAGAGAAGAGAAGCGAAGGAGAAGCATTAGGAATGGAAGGGAGAAGAAGAGGAGGTAATGGAGGCAAAGGATCCTAGAATGTGAAAGTTTTCGGTGTTATATATTTAAGGATGCTTGTTTCCCTCCCAAGTTCGAAGATAGAACCAAGATCAAGACATCCTCCTCCGATATCAAGCTTCCTTCCACGCAGATAGTTTTTTTGATTTACTCTAAAATATACAGGCCATAGTATTAGGGGTCAGTATAGTTCCGGTTGTAATTTGTAATCAAACCGGTATTGTGGTTATCGCGATGGTTGAATTTCTCGGGAGATCGTGGTTGCGTCCGTTGTCCACGAGTAGGATACTGTGGGGAAGTGCTGGGTATCATACTGAAACGATGATTCGCGGTCGGAGGAACGATAATTCCCAGACCGGGTTCCCACTCCCTCAAACAAGAAACAAACAGGAAGAAATGATTGAATTCGAGGAAAAGCAATAAGGAGACCGAATCGGGCTATCACCGCTCACACAATCGGAATCTTTTGTTTTCTTGTCGATGACTATCAAGAGAAACCTCAATCCACGGAAACCTTAGCTCGCAGGACTAAAGAACGGTGGTTAGGTACAAAGAGGTTTTTTCTCGCTCGTGGTTTTCCTGGCCAAGCCCACCACTCAAATCCCACGATCCATTCAAGCGCTTACAAATCATTCTCTGCGTGGGAGTTTCACCTTCCCACTTCCCCCATCAACTAAATAAAACCTCTCCCGCCCGTGATCATAAAGAAACGAACTTTCTAGCTAAACCCTACGTAGAACAATTTGTAACCCCACAGTACTTGGCGATTCATAAAGTATTCGGATGAAATGGCACCAATATTCGCATGTTTAGGTGTATGGTGGGACACCTTGGCGCCAATTCATTCGAACACTTTACGAATAGCCAAGTGCAGTACTTGATCGACCAGTTCTCGGGTGCAAATTAAATACTCGAACATTAGGATGCGACAACAATGGTTCCTCATTAACCATCATACTGCGACTTTCCCAACCTCACTGCCTAACTCACTACACAACTACGATAACAAAAAAAAACATTTCACTATATTTTCCACACATCTGTTTTGCCCTATGGTTGTCTTGTGGAATTATTTTCTTTTTCTTTTCTAGTATTGGGCTGTGCTACTTTTCACTTGATTGATGAGAACAATTGTCGACGGGGCGGAGTACGGCGGTACTTAAGAACAAAAGTCCAACAACGAAAGTGCCTCTATGGCAACCAACGTGACAACCAAATGCCAAGCTGGAAGCGATAAATATGTCTAATTCCGTAAGACTTTCGCTTTAACTGTGGTCACGGTTATCTCGCAACAAAGCGAAAGAATGGATGTAACCGAAGTTGATTTACAGCACACTTCCTAGCATTTTCCAGAAGACTTAATCAGGAAACTTAGTTGCCCGTCTCGGATCCGGATATCTGCAACCAATATTTGGACTTTCCGAAGGCGATACTGCTTGTGCTTTCTCCATTAAGGATATGCTTATCATACTGCTTTGCAGATTTAAGCTGCTGGCATTTGAGCTTTAATTTGGCAAAAACTTTTGGCATTTTTATTTCTTAAAGATATATTCTTCCCTCCTTATTAGTTTACACATATGGCATAACTTTATAACTCACCTCATCGTAAACTACAAGCGAGATGAAATCATGAACTGAAAATTTCTGAGAATACTAGCGAAAGAGATATAACGGGAAAACACAAGGCCCTACTAGGCCCTGTAAGGTGTCCGGTTCTATCTCCACCGTTCCTAGTCCGTGAATGGAGTCGAAAAAGATGGACTACCATGGGCGATCCGGCTTGTCCTACCTCCAAGAGGGATTGTTGAGAGCTATCGTGTGTGAATAAGTGGAAGCGAGTGGTTCCACGAGTTCAAAAGGTGAGCAGTGACTAGGGAAAGTGAACAACTTGTATTGCTTATTGAATAAAAAGAGGATTAAGTAAGAAAAAATGAAAGAAGAGAGGGAAACAGAGACGGAAGAGAGAAGAGGGGTGAAGATTTAGAGAGGGGACAGGGGGTGACATAAGTGGTCACGAGGCATCACTCATAACCACTGCAACAGACAAGAGGTGTTCTTTGGAGTATGTATGAAGCTAACAGAAGAGAGAGAGTTATTAAGTAAGGATGCGAGGCCGAAGGAGGGTGGGTATTAGTTTAACTCGGAGAGGATTTATGGATACTGGTGAATGTGTTCTTAGTTCTGCAGTGATGAGTAGATATATGGTCAGCAGCTGAAAGGGTAAATTTCCAACAATTATAGCTAATGGTAGATTTATAGGTAGTTATGGCCTTGGTTCCATGGCAGGAAGCGATAATGTGGGTTACTGCACAAACAAAATAATCACTCCAGCGCTGCAAACGAAAATGTGGTTCACCGTATGAACACATTTATCCCTTCCAGCTTGGTATTTGGTTGTCACGTTGGTTGCCATAGAGGCATTTGCGTTGCTGGACTTTTGTTCTTAAGTACCGCCGTACGGAGGTTGTCACCAGGATTTCGAGTATTCAATTTGAGCCTGAGCAGGGTTGTCATTGGACTTTCATACTGGTAGTGTTAAGTAAGCGGCAGCATTTTGGCGCGGTTGCCATTCATCCGTTTCAATCCTTTTAAGTGCCTGTTTGGATGCAATGGTTCCGTTCTGTCGGCCCATACAAATGGCCATTTCCTGCCATTCCAAAAAATAAAATAAACCGAATGGCCGTTTAGCACAACAAGTATCAACCTTTCCGTTTCAAAACATAGGTAGAAATATTAGGTGTGAAAAATTTTCACAAATGGTTAACCATTAGGGACAACCATTCCTAGATTTCAAACCACTTCACAACGGAACGGTTGCCACTTCTCCTACTTTTGCTAAACAAGGCCTTTTTTTTTTTTTTTTTGTAATCATGCGTTCATTGTTTTAGGTACAAAAAGCCTCATGCAGCGCGAGCTATGGAGAGAACAAAACCTATAAATCCAAACAAATTACAAAAGAAAGTTACGGCACCGGTAAATATCCACACTAACGGGGGGTTCTCCTCCGTGGGGCCGAAGGCCACTCTAACAGCAAGGAAAGTAAAGTCATACAACTCATACGAAAAGAAAAGCCTACATAAGTTATAGGAAAGAAACCACAACTCGCTACGCTTTAATAAGCCTCGGCCAAGGAAAATACTCGGAACACGGGGGGCGGCGGGTTGGGGGGAGAGAGGGGGAAGGGTGGGGAGGAAGGGGGAGTGGTAGGCGGGAACATCGTTGGAGGGAAGCCCACTGGAGGTGACGCTGATGTAGGTAGCGAGCCTTTTCACTAGGGGGAGAGAGGACCAGATGGGGGCCTCATGACCGACATCCGTGACGCCGTTGCCAAACAAGGCCTTAGTTATTAGCGTTATGCATTTTTGCTCATTCCCACTCTTGATTGATAGAGGGTTAGGGTTTTGTTCGTTGATTAAGCTGCACCACGGGAATAGCGGCCATATTATCGAGGATGGGGAATGAACTGGTGGAAATTTAATAGCCCCATAGATGCCCTTTGGATATAGCCACAGACTTCCATTAAGAACGCTGCCATGTATAAGTCTAACAACGGTATCGGATGCTCATTCATCATAATTTCGGCAACCGAGTTAGACATTGGAAGCTAAAACATTCTTTACCGCGACGAGCATAAAATTCCTAACGATTAACACCCGTGGGAGGGACGAGAAAAGAAGATAAGAAAGTAGAAAGAACAAAGACAAAGGGCACGGAAAGCAAAATCTATCATAAGCAGGGAACTAGGACAGAATTTGGTATCATAAAAATTGAGAATGACCTTCATGCCGTTGCCAGAACGCTGGAATACAATATTCCACTTCGACTTACATTACCGGATTTGATGATAGAAAAAGGGAATCATGAGCTAGTATTCTGCTGCTGCACAGATAGCCAAGAGCGTCACGTAAGAGAAATGTGAATAGATTCTCAAGGGCATAGTGCGGAATGTGATCCCTATAATATGGCAGTTGAATGGCAATTAAGACAAAAAATGATAGAAAAAAGGGAACCGAGTCAACGAGATTACATCTGATGCCTAGGAGTTGGAAGAGAGCCAGAGAGGTGGAGGAGCCGTAGGAAGAGAGATGTCATTAGCGCCGGGAGGAAAGGCGGGAGGGTTAGAGCCCGAAGATAGGGGAGAAATATTATATTATATCTTTGCGATTGGTCGGCGGTGAGAGGTGGGGCTGGGGGTCTACTATCGACATTGTGACCAAGCCTTCCAATGGGTTAACCCGGGCTCAAAAAAGGCCGACCCGACCCGGCCCAAGCCCAGCGAATGTTGAGCCCAACCCGGCCCAACCCAACAAAGGAAAGCCCGGGTTGACCCAACCAACCCA
>Ga0307517_10000723_pt1 | contig 56864 bp, 45 predicted proteins | sample 23_EM_MG_FD_194515 | JGI IMG/M metagenome (GOLD analysis project Ga0307517, IMG submission 194515) | Populus trichocarpa ectomycorrhiza microbial communities from riparian zone in the Pacific Northwest, United States - 23_EM | ecosystem: Host-associated > Plants > Roots > Unclassified | place... | reverse complement strand
ACTCGCAAGTGCGTAGTCATGTAAGAACTATGAGTCGAACGATATCATAGTGTGAAAACCAACATACCTTATGACTCATAACTATGAGTCATGTGAAATCTGCCTTGCTAAGTCACGATTTGTGACAGGTCCTGGGATCGGTCCTCGTCAATGGACGGCCAGGATGCAGATGGGACCATGGGATCAGACGCCATAGTCGAATGAAAATCCGAGCCCACCACACGGGAGCCGGACGGGGCGAAGGACTGGGAGGAGCCCCCAGGGGTGTGAAAACGCGCGTAAAAACCCAAAGAGGTAGTGCGGTCAACGTGGCAACCAGCAGAGGCAACAGCAAGGGATTCACAGCCCTGAGCAGCCAAGATTCCGAAACAAACCTTCTCGACAGCGTCGAAAGTGCGCAGGTCGAGGCCCGAAACCATATGTCGAACCTCATCGTCGAAGTCCGAATCGTCGTTCCTGCAGCCTCCGACATGAACAATGTGAAGACCTCTGTAGTCTCCACCCGGGGCAGCGTAAGAAAATCCATGAACGGGCACCAGACCACGTTCACCAGCAGTATTAGCCCGCCTCACTGGGGAGTGCGGGCAAGGAGGAGGAGGGGGGGGGGGCAATAGAATCACCCATCGTACAAAAGTTCACCTGTAGCAAAGGCCAGGCGAGCCACCAAAAGGATGAGGGGGGGGAGTATTCACCAGCCCGAAGGCGAGGCAGACAACCAAAGCGAAAAACGTAGATTCACCTGTAGCAAAGGCCAGGCGAGCCACCGAAGGCAAAAACAACACAACCCACCGCCCAAATGGGAGGCAAAACAAAAGCGCCGAAAGGCAAAGCAGCACAAAGCGCCCTAAGGCAAAACAACACCGGACGCCCGAAGGCAAAGCAACACCCCCAGGAACGAAGTTAAAGACTTTGTAAACTATCGCGAGCGCGGCAAATCGATATGATTGGCTATATGCGAAAGTAGGGGTGGGTGGGTGTCGTTGAGCGAGGAGTAGTTGTTGTGAAGAGAAGAGTTTTTCCCCCGCTTCTGTGTGCGATCGTGTCGTGTGTGATTCCTTGGCGCCGTTTCGTTTCGCCGTTTCGTTTCGCCGTGCAGTATATCGTTTCGAGCCCAAGTCGAAAATGCACTATATACACACTATTCCTCTTTGGCACAAGAATCCTTGCAAATCTTACTATGACAAATGGGGAAGGCAAATCTTGGCTGAGAAGCATACCTACTACCTAGTGATGAAACGAAACAAACGCCAGAAAACAAGTGACGAGAGTTGATTGTTTTCTGGGCTCGGTGATGATGTCCTGCTCTCGTCCAATTTTCTCCTTTAAGAACCCCCTTCCGCTAGGTGCTAAGCTACTAGAATGGCAGTATCAAACATTCACGATGTTTTGCTTGCTGCTGCGTAATTTTCCCCACGACCATCCACGCGACCGACGGTTACCAACACCATTTTAGCATGCAAAGAGCCTAACATTGAGCCTAACCAAACCGGGCGATTTTCAGATTCGGAGAACGGTCCCAGCTAATTTAGCCACTGTGTATTTACATGCCTTGCCGTAAGATGGTCCAATTATTCGAGTTCTTGAGGTATAGATTTACGGTTAGTTGGTTAGTGTGAAGGTAAGCGAATGAAGTTTCCGATCATGACCTACCCTGTCGGTTAGCCCTAGCCTGGTTGGACAATAGCGCTCCCGGTATTAAACCCCGGCAGGAGCACTCTACCAAGGTGTCGGATCGGGGGGTTCGGGAGATCGTCGATGTGAAGAAAAAGCACTGTGGCTCCATCTACTAGTACTCCTTGGGTCAAATTGTCCGTATCCACCCTAAACTGAGTAAACCTCCGTGACAACCACGTGCCCACACCACTTATACAACTTCGGCAATTTCTGCAATTACGGGGTCTCCGAACAACACCAGTGGTAGGTCTATAGTAGGAGACGGAATGGGCTTTATATTATTATTTTTCTTTTAAAATCCATTGAGTTGGGGTCAATTTGTTACAACGGGGTTTATGAGGTCTAGGGTGGATGCGGACTTTTTGACTGGGGGAGTAGAAAGTGAAACAAATCCAGGTATGACTCCGTGGTGGTGTATGTGGTGCTGTGCCGCAACACAGCTTTCTGACCATTCAGAGTTTGGTGTCAAGTTTGATTTGGGAAATATCGACTTCGCACCTAGTGATAAGATCACAGGAGGTACTTGTACTCGAGGACCCAAGGACAGAGGTTAAATTATAGCGAAGGCCCCTTGCCTAAGGGAGCGCAAGGCGCCGCGCACGTCAGGCATCACTATGCTCCATTGGTGTCCTTGGCTCGTTCCAGTCCAGCTAGCCCACCTGCAAATATCCAAAAGTAGGCGCCAAGGCATTCGAGAGAAATACATCTACCGCAATGGACTGTCAGCCTCGGCTTTCGTATGTCTTGTTGCGTTAGAACCTTTACATTTTTTCTCTTATGTTTTCTTGCGAATTCTTCGGTGTTAAGCCACGATACCAGAATGTGGAAAAACGCCCGTACCCGCATTCTAAGGGCCTGATTGGATGACCGAACATTGAGGTTCGTGAGATCAAGAATCTGTGGATTGCAAAACAACAAACCAGGGTTTAGAATCCCCTAGCTTTTTTCTAGTAGAGCTCAATAAGTAATTTTATTGGTATAGATTTCGTAGTATTAGAGACTTAAGGCAGAAACGTCCTGTCCGTCCGTCTTAGAAGTAAGATGCGACGGGCTATGGATCACAGTCCCTCATCCTTTGGGTGAGAGGACGCCCTACGTCGGGTAGCCAAAGACATGGATGGACTGGAGGCCCGGGCGTCCCGTACATGGGAAACCCCGACCATTATCCTCCATTCCTTACACCCCAGCCCTCTTCTATATTGTGCGTACAATAGGTCACAATGGCACTCCTCTTTATTTTCCCATCGCTCATAAACTCGTTTGACATGAGCACCCCATATTAGTGGGTATTTCACTGGTCTATAGAGTCTGGAATCTACTGTCCAAGTAACGCTCCCTTGGATTGCGGAGTCACCCAAATCGATTACCAATAGAAACAGCAGCTAAAGCGCGAAGTTTGATTCCCGAGTAGGAAGCATATCCACAAATTAGACTCCAAGATTCCACCCCAGGTCACTCGTAAACTAGATTTTAGAGTTGAGATAGCCAGAGGCAAATCACCAAATATCACTCATCCATCCTCAGCAGCCGCCCCTCGGTCACCCCAAGGCCATTGCTCTACTCAAGCGCGGGCCTCCAATCCCCGGAGTAAATTTCCTGGGGGGGGCTAGTGCTTTCCTGGCACGATATAGTCTTGTTGTGAATCGCCGGCGCTTTGATTGATAGCGGAATCTCGACATCTCAAGAACAACAACTACATCTCTGGAATTCATCACTTCTCGCATAAAGGAAACACGAATAATCTGGAAACCGGAGAAAGAAGTAGGAGCTGGGCGCGCATTGAAGATGTGAGTAGTGATGGGCACGATCATGATCGAGCAGATCATGGGGGCCATGCTCGATCATGATCTGATCGAGGGGACCCTATGATTGAATGATCGATGGAACTGGTGAGCCCTGATCGAGTGATCGATCATGGTCACTTCTCGAGCATCATCGAGTATGGTCGATTATTGTCGACTATACTCGAGTATGATCGATTTTGTGCCCATCAGGGATTAAATATTCATTCAATATGGATTCTGAGTATTTTCACTCGTGTTATAACAAGAATAGAAGAGCCATACCCTATCGTCCATTTAATGTAACACGGTAATTTGTGGCTGATCCAGAGTGTGTAGAAGCCCGGATAGGTTTCGACTCCCTACTTATTGTTGAATAAATTAATTGAAAACCCTTGGTGGTATTGACTAGTTGCCATAGACTCGAAGCGATGGGAGTGGTGACCTTATTATAAAGTCAGCAGTCATGATGGTTTGTTGTTCGATAATTTTATTTAACTATAATAGTAAGGGATGACACCCGTCCGGGCTTACCAATCCTTAACGGCAGTACAATCCCGAGGTACGCCGGCTCAACAGTTTGTTGAGGAGCTAACAAGGTAAAGTCCGGCCAAAAGAATTAGTATCTAGTTTGCCGGTAGACTCTCTTTATATAGGTTCATCGCATCACCCAATCACTAAGATTAGTAGAGTGATTGGTCATGAACCAAGATGCTCGAGTATACTCGATGATGGCCGAGCATGATCGAGCAGTACCCATGATCGAGCAAATTAATCAGATCATGGATACTCTGCTCGATCATGATCTGATCGAGAGGCCCCTATGATCGAGGTGATCGAGCAGACTATTGATTGAGCAAAACTCGATCATGATCTGATCGCGCCCATCACTACCACTGGCGCAGACGGTCGAGCGAATTATGGCTTCTACCACAAAGGGAAGAGAGGAGAGGCGAAGGGGGGGAAGGGAAGCGAAATGAAAAGAAAAGACGGCCTCCGGATAACAATTTCAACTTTGTGGATTAGAATTCCCCATGGCGAAAGCTCGCATTCGACCTGATGTACCAAATCCACTTGTTCTCATTTATTCCTCTTAAATCTTGGGAATGGAGGCTGGCTAGTGGGGGGTGATGGAGTTGTTATGAGATCTGGATAGGAGAAGGGCGTGCTGGCTAGATGAAGAAGGTTAAAGAAGTCAAGGAGGAAACGTATGTATATTGATTGGAGGCGCCCCCTGCTTAATTATCCATCTATGGTGGCAGAGAGGGTTTATATGGGCAATCCAAACTGTTTCCACTAACTGCCCTACTTGCGGGAATCCTTCGGCAGATATACATACAGCAATGGAGTTCCGGTCCCCATCTCGTCAAGTATTCCGATCCATATTCCGGTTTCCTGTCAGATACCTCCCGGCCATGAGTGCGAATCCACGCACATCGCATATCATCAAGGGAATACGTTCCTTCTCTTTCTTTTTGATAATGAGTAACAAATGAGACTAACAGCTAACGAGTGGCAATATAGGAAAGGTATTAAGAAAGATTCTTTCGTACGGAGCGATCGCCGGTGATTTTCAAACAGAGTAACCCCATCGCGGGATGGTATGTTAGGGCATACGAGCGTTCACAAGCAGCCAGGTCAAAGTGAAACAGGCCTAGTCTTTGTCATTAGTAAATATTTTGTTTATAGGTAACTTAGCCGACATCTTCAGATTCCCGGAAATATGTACTGATATCTGAAGATGCCCGCAGATATCTGAAGATGCCCACAGTCCTGCCCGGCCCGTCCCCAAAAAACCCCTGGCCGGCCGGCCACCCTGTACCTCAAGCCTGGCCAGACTGATCGCCTGCGAACACTTTTTATCACATCCAGCTTGGCATTTGGTTGCCGAGTTGGCTGCTGCGAGGGTATTTTTGATGTTGGACATCTGTCCTTATATACCGCCTTAGTGGGGACAGAATGGGATTCTTCGGGTATATAGCTTGAAGGAACCAATTAATAATTAAAGAATTTTTTTTTTTTTGTTAGGTTCACGTCGCCACTTCCTTCAACCTTGGTACAGTACAATATGTTAATTTCTGGCAATGGTCCGGTACACAAGCGGTATTTCATCATGGCCACCAAGCCACCATCAAAACGACATAGAAAATAATAGAAAAGAGAAATAGGAACAATCTCGTAACAACATTAGACATCAACCTGCTGATTAAGGAATAGATAGAAATAAGCAGAAACTACCGCTAACCACAGCCTAAGAGGAAGATTCCTCAGAAAAAGTAATTGAACGAGAGAAAATAGGTGGAAACATCTCAATCACAGTTAGAAGGCCTTCCCTCCTCGGCCTCAGCAACATTAACCCTTGAGAAATACAAATCAGCTCATCCCACCGAAGTAACTTTGCAGGCTAGTAAGCTTTAAGATCGCAAAGCTCACATTCGCCGGGCTATTGGGCGTCAGCATCGGCCGGTGAGTGGGTACTTGGTCCCCCGAGCTTTTTGTCGGGGCTAGTTTCGGCAATTCTTCCCTCAACCCCCGAAGGGTATACAAATGGAATCCGCGACTCCGTGTGCTTCCAGTTCCTTGAGTTTACCCTTTGGTCTAACCCACGATACAGTTGGGTGGCTAGCATAGCGACCCCATTTTTTCTCCTATCAGGTAATATAGACTTTTTTCCTAACCCAGAACGCCGGTGTGCCCAACTCAAGCTCTGCTGGGTGATAAGAAGGAACAAAAGAACAGACGGGACAGAAATGAGGATCCGGCCCGACAAGGTGACAACATCTCCACTTTGAAGAACGAATTGTACTGTAGCATCTTCCACCGAGCCTCCTGGCCCTTCAGCGATGTTTTGCATGCCATTCCTATCGTATGTGGTTGTGTCGCGTAGGATGTTCCGACTACTGACCCAAGCAGCCAACACCAAACGTTCGAGGTCGTTTTTGATAGTGGCTCCGCCCGCATCCAGAGCATACGAATAAGCCGGGAAAGAGGAAGCCGACTGGAGTGCAGATTGCCCTCCTAGAATACCTACCCAGGTCACACGTGGGAGCGAAAATTCACCCTGCAAAACTGCGACCCAGAGACTGTGCAGTTTCAGGCCGGGCAACTTATCTAAGTTCCAGGTATCCGCCTCTTTGCCATTAAGATGCCACTTATTATCTTCCCAGCAACTGAGAACTGGTCGCCCCCGAGCCACCTGATATGCAAACCTTGCGTTTATCCTGGACCTTTCGGTCAAATACCATGGGTCTTGACCAGGGCTGTATGAATAGAGCCCGCCGGTGTTAATTATCATGGCGTATGAAGTGTTGGATCCCTCATCCGAGCCACCGGTGTAGTCGAATTCAAACTCCAAATGCGGAGGAAGATTCATCTCTGGCAGGTATTTGACCGAAAGTGTGTCGTTTCCACCAAATAGTCTGTAGGTATCTTATTGTTCGGTTGAATTCAGGAGCCATGTATAATCCGTGCGACATGAACCCTTGACCTTAAGCTGCAACTTGGGATCACTCTGCAGCCCCATGTCCACCCCTGTAACACTATAGTTGTAAGTAGCCTCGGAAAAACCATCTCCGGTTTGGACAACTACATTTACTCTTTTACGGACTGTAACCTTAGAGGCTTCGATAGATCCGAGTGCCCGGAGTACTGGAGGGACGACCAATGAAACCAATCTAGAAGCCCCAGTGCCATTGTCGCCCGCGGTGAGGTAAAGTGGGACATCGGGGTAGAAGATGGCATCCTTTGCCGGAGGGGCGACGTTTCCTATCGAGAGGCAGACAGGTACGAGAATACCCGCGATAACATTTCCAACAGTCATAGCCAAGGCAATAAATACAAACAGGAGGCCCCACAAGAGATCGCTTGCCCCGCATTTTGCGTTAGATAAGGAGGAACCTTCCGGAGCCCCTTTCTGCTCCTCTCGGACAAGCGGCACGTTCTCGACCGTGGGGCATATGTCGTCCGAGCCTGCCTTCGAACCCTGGCCGGCCGCCACTTGATGTGACTGGGCTCCCTTGGCTCCTGGACCCGCGGGGGACTCTGTAGGATTGCCTCTAAGCATGTACAGTGTCACTCTCTTGTAGTAAGATGCCATTAACGCCACCGCATTCATCGATCCACCAGAGTCCCAAAGGGCGACTAAGACAGTCTGACGGTTTGGGTCATCGTGTGTGGGCCAGAATGCCATTATAATAGCTATGATCAAGTTCCACCCAACCATAAAAATCAAGATGATCAGGATGGTATACGCCGCGGAAATGAAAAGAGAAGTTCTTTTGCTGACTGCGACAGCCGGGATCCCGCCTGCGTCTGTGGGCATCACAAAGAGCTTTGTGATGCCTGTGACGTAAGCATTCTTCGGGGGGTTGGTGTAAATGTCCATTGTGAGGGGGTACGGTGCTGCTACAATGAGATCTTTGTTATTGTCATTAGCTAAGCAAGTGTTCCTTGAAGGGAGTGGTCCGACAAATACCAAGTTGTGTGCAGTATCGTTGACAAATTCTTTAGGGGAATCGATCTTCGAGGACTAGCGGATAAGACTCTTCTGGTCTGGCGGATTGTCGGGGCTGATCTTCCCGCTCAAGCAGAGGACTGGAGGGGAGAATATATTTCAACATTCCCAGAGAAATCAGCCGCTCGCTAAGCCTTAACGGAAATCCAGGCTTCACCCAAGTAGGTTCGGGATCGCTTGCACGAAGGCGCTGGGGGATGAAGAGATATTGAAATGCTTTTCTTGTCAGCATTTGCTTTGGGTCCCAATTGCTCAGCACCTGCACTCGCCCTGGATACCCGTAAAAACTCAAATGATATAACTGTGTGCTCTGTAGTTGAGAATTCCCTGCTTTTGAATCGGGGCCAGGCGCAGCAAAAGATGAGGTGCCCAGTCCATCCGAAAACCATAAAATAAGTAAAAAACGCCCCACTTTATCAAAGGAGGAAACTCAAGGACATAGCACTCGGTTCGATTATTCGAGTTTTTACGGTATCATAGCTCAAAGTGACCACGTTATCCATGCTATAGGTTAACTGAGATGATCCCTTTCTAGTGAAACTTGGGGGGTGGGTATAAGGTGAGGCCGGACTTACGGTACCTGTGCTTGAGGTTGTGGGTATGTCTGTCGACGCCCCCCCATACCGGTAGCTTCATGAGCCCCCTCGCCCATCCAGAGAGCGGTCCTAGCTCCAGCAACTGCGCCATGAGTTCGTCAGTCTTTTCTTCTTCTTTTCTCATAGCATATAAAGTTCCAAGGCATTTTCTCTACACCTTAGCCCGAGCACCAGCCATGATGTTTTCGTACAAGGGATGCCGATTAGGCTCTTTAGTCGTGGTAAAAGAAGCAAAAACACCGAGCATCAAGTCAATGTGGTAGCATGTTGCTCCGCCTTTCTATGATGTCTAAGGACACTTATGCTATGCTCACATTCTACCAAAACATGTTGCTGGTGCCTGTACACTATCGCAAAAACTGGAATGATTTGCCCTCATGCTAGGCGTTGGATTCGCCAGTCCTGCTTAGGCAAGGCGTAAATTTCCTCTTTATTTGTCTGAGCGGAGTGCTGAGGGACATCTTGTCCCCACTACTTCCCCCTCTTAATCAAATGTGGGAGTTCTGTGCAACCAACATAAATGGGGGCCAATTATTCCAGTTTTTACCGTTGGTTCAACGGGAGACTCTTGTGTATTTGCTTTTTCTCATTGCAGATTTTGGATGCTGAGGTTAACGGGGTAGGAAAAAACTAAAGCCGATGGCCAATACCTCAACTCACTCTGACCACTAAGGCTCGTGCTTTTGGTCGCCGATGTGTGAGGCACAATTACCGGACCAGCGGGCGTAGGTGTGATGAGCCAACTTCTTATGTCTAAAATTCATATCAACTTATCTCTTACTTCCGGAGATTAACACTGAGGACCAAAATAAAAGCGGGTAAGCCGCATCTCAGAGCGGCCCCTGAGCGGCCAATGTTATTCTGGTGCCGATAGGACAGACGTACCCGATCGGCTCTGACAGTGTCGTGTGGCTTGCTGGGAATGACCCAGCGTCCATAGCCCCCATAGCTGGCTGCAGGAAAAATTCTTAACACTTTTGAATGGTAACCTTGCTAAGGTTGTAGCTCCGCCACGACCCTCGATTTCTCCCTTGCTCGCAACCTTGGGCACCTTCCCAGGGAGTGCCTTACAGCTCAACGGCAGATTCGGCTCAACGGCAGATTTTATTTGTATGTGAATTTAAGAATTACGAATCACTACCAAACATCCTCTGATGCTTTAAATGTCTTTTTGGCTTCTTCACATTGTTTTAAGTCTTTGCAATTATGTCTTCCTTTTTTTTCCCACTCTTTTACAACTTTCATTTTCGTGTGGTGGAACCCCCCGTCCGAATTTTGTTGAACCGAAGCTACGGTTGAGCCGCAAGGCACTCTCTGGGAGAGTGAGGGTCGTGGCGGAGCCACAACCTTGGCACGGTCAGGTTTCATTCACTTTTGTCGCGAGACAATGAAATCCCTCATTTTGCATATTCTGGGGACGGACAATGATAGATTGATTAAGAAACCCTATCGAAGCGATTTCCCATCTTGCTGAGCATGAGCACTGCCCATATTTGTTGCGAGGATAATGCGCAGGCAACGGTCAACTGGTCGAACTAGACTAGGGCAAAACTAAAAGGGTACCTGGGAGAATCAAAAACTTCATTCGCTCGTCATCCTCCCAAAACTAACTAACCAAACATAAGTCTATATAAGAAAAACTCTCTCAATCATTCTATCGTCTGCCACACCTATCAATCTCTCCTTCATGCGTAATCCCCTTCTGCCTGTCGATCTCCGTACTCTGAACAAAGGAAAGACATAGCCAAAAACCATTCCATCTATCCTTCCGTCTATCCTTCCGTCTAGAACAAATGAAACAACTAAAACTACTCTCCCGTCTATCCTTCCGTCTAGAACAAATGAAACAACTATCCGCTTCTGTGAAATCTAACAATATTTGGCTAATAATTCCTACATCGTCATGCCCGGGGGGAATTGTACCGGGGGGCTGTGAGTAAGTCTTGCGAAGGTGGCTCGCAGAATTTCTATGTAAATGGGAGCCGGGACTTCGTCGTACTTTTGCTAACACCCTAGTACGAGTGCGGCCGATAGATATATCCGTCACGTGGGTCTGATAAGAAAACTTTGGTGAGCTTTCTTGTTGCAGTGTGTCCTGATAAAGCACGTGGCGGATATATCTATCGGCCGCACTCGTAAACTAAAGGGACCATGCCAATCCAGGCTTCCACCCCAACGGCAGTACTGTTGAAATTTTGCTGCTCACCACATTCAGATTCTTCGACGGAAAACTACTACTAGGAGGATGACATCTTATCGAATGGTTACTAGAACGAACTAGTTCCCGACTACCATTGTTTGATACCTACTGCACCAGCGTTAGCCCCATACATATCACACACAACCCTGCATCCCTGGTTCATCACGGACCAACAACCATGAAACACCTTAACTGAAAGGTGCGACAACACCCAAACACACTATCATCAGGACAACCAGCACAACACCTGTGATATCAACCAGACACAACATCCCTCGGTCTATCATGATACCGACAGCAAAGTGCCTTCCCCGACCGTCGGTAAACTAGATTTCACCTCGGTTATGAGTCGGAGGAGATTTGGCAAAGATGGGTAGTCGAGGAAATGCGAGGAGAGAATTGGCATACGCAGGTCGTACGTCCGAAAGGGATTTTGTACTTTAAAGAGGATAAAAGGACTTTTGTTTTCCCTTTGTTCGTTGTTTTGACAATCCATCAGACATTCGCTTTTCTCTTCATTCTATCTTCTGTACACAGAGTATCAGTCTCTCGTTTCTTTATTCTTTATTCGATTTGTTTTCTTGTCACCTTACTTGTTCGTATCGATAAAACTCTTTGGTTCTCCAACTGTCAGTGATCGAATCCGCTGTGCACCAAACCATTTTGTTCAAAAAGTACAACCCCGAGGTACGCCAGCTCAACCTGTAATGTCAAAAAGAGATATACACAGAATCTGTAGGAACAAGAATTAATATTTTATGTCACTCTGGGTATTCCAGTCTGTTCAAAGTACTGAAGTATACTTCCCCTGCGTATCCGCCCCCGGCATAACTCCAGAACCGACATAGCCCCTGCCATGAGTTTAGTTTCCACCCCACCCGGGGCTACTTTCCATTGACACAATCATTTGCACTTGGTTTCCCCACTCCAACATTTGATTCCGCTAAGGAATGAACAAACCAACTTACAGCAGCCACTTGCCATAAGCCCTGTGTTCCTCAAAATAGCGGGGGAGGGTATGTTTTAAGTAGGCACCCAGAGGAACTGATTTTTGACTGCATGTTTTGACAAGACTTCGTCCCGCAATACCTATGGCGCGGTACAGTACTCGAGTACTCGTACAGTGCTCCAGTATTAGAAGAATGCCAGGATCGGTTACAAGTATTATACGCTAGCACCGTACCACACCATTCTAGCATGCAACGGGCCACTAACATTGAGCCATGTAACCAAGCCAGGCGATTACCAGATCCGGAGAATGGTCCAAGCTACCAGCACCCCCAGAACATCTCAGTCGTAGCCGGGTGGTGGGATTCACGCCCTAGATTTGGAATTTGACGGGCACAAGTTGTCAGAGTTGACGGAAGCGAATAGCGTCAGAGATCAGGAAATTTGATAGTCGAGGGACAAAGAGTGATAATAGGGTCAGCGATTCAATTTACCCTAGAGTTGAAAGGATTGAAGTGGGGGTTTATGGTCATGCCCTTCCTTTATTCTTATTCCGGAGGTATACAGGCAAATATGGTCACACATGGAGAGAGAGATCGATAGGTGTGGGAAGCGATGGAATGATTGAGATGGTTTTATTCTTCCTATATAGATTTATGGTTGGCTGTGTTGTTATGAGGTGCCAATTGTGGGTTTGAGACGAGTCAGAGAGGGGAATAAAGTGGAGTCAAGGAGGAAACGGCTGTATATTTTCCGGAGTCGTAGCTTGCTTACTTGTTCTACCTGCACGGGAACAGGGAGTTTATATAGCCAATACAATGAGCTTTTTTTCCACCTTCTCCGCTCGCGGAAATACTTCCGGACATGGGCACATGACAAAGGAGTTCCGGTCTCCCTTCCGCTCTGTATTCCAATCCATCCTTCGCTTCACCCTTCAATGGTTTCTGGCCATGTATGCGAATCCATGTATGTTCATTCCTCCTCTTGATTGGTAATGACTGACAAATGAAACTAGTAACAAAAGACTAACAAGATGGGAAACGATACAAAGGAAACATTCGTGAGGAGAAATCACCGGTGATTTTCAACAGGTTGATTAGTTTGGTGGCGAGCGAATGAAGTTTCCGATTATACCTAACAGTGCCAAGGTCCTGTCAATTATATAACTGCGCGCGGTTCCAGAATCCTGCAGCGCTCCTGCAGCGTGACTAACAGCTCAATGGAAGATACCAGCACGTAACTTCCAATTTGTATCTGAATTTACCAATTACGAAGCACTACCAGACATTCCCTCATTCTTTGAATGCCCTTCTGGATTTCTCACACATTGTTTTAAGTCTCTGGGTCTTCCATTTTCTTTCCACTCTTTTACAACTTTTATTTTCATATGGTAGGACTTTGGTTTGGATTAATTTAATAAATTTGATTATAACTAATAGGAGTCTTGCCAATCTAGGCATTGACCTCAGCAGCATTACAATAGATTCAGTTTGAAAGTTGTGTAGAGCTGGTATCTTTCGTTGGGCTGTTAGCCACGCTGTAGGAGTGCTGCAAGATTTTAGAACTGTGCGCGGTTACATAATCGGCAGGAACCTTGGCACGATTACCCTATGACCGGTGTGGGGCTATTTCAATGCCTTCCCTTGCAAGGATGGTGTGTCGCGCATGCCGTATTCCCCTCCTGTCGCCTGCGGCGTAACCTCTCAGTAAATCAGTCAATAAACCTGAGGAAAGTAGCTCTTGAGATAAACTACCTAAAGGCTTTCACAAGGATAAGACAAAGACTGAAGCACTCGAACAAATTGAGAAGGAAAGGAAACGTTGTGAATTGACTGGTTGATCCCCGTGTGGTTGTTTGTTGTTAGACAAGAATACAGGAATGAGAGATTTATATGCAAAGCGTCTCTGTGCCAAGGCCCACTATTACATGAATTTGGCCGCTACCAAATAGGCCATCCACCACACCAGACCACCCCAGTACAAAACCTACCCTGCACGGGCATTTATCCCAAATCTATAATAGGATCGGGGAGTTCGGGAGAACGTAGATGCGAAGACAAAGCACTTCGGCTCCTCCCAGAAAGTGAAACAAATCAAGGTATAACAAGATGGAAAAGAGGAGAGAGGGGGTTGTGCTTCTTAGCTGTGGTGGATGTAGTACTCTGCAACAACACAACCTTCCTACAATTTAGAGTTTGGTGTTAAGTTTGGTTTGGGAAAGACCGATTTCGCACCTAATAATAAGATCGCAAAAGGTACTTGTACTCGAGTACAAGTACTCGAGAGCAGTTGTTAAATTATAATGCAGATCCCTCCCCTAACGGACCACGAGGGGTTGCGCACATCAGGCATCACTACGCTCCATTGGTGTCCTTGGCTCGTTCCAGTCTAGCTAGCCCACCTGCAAATATCCCAATAGGCGCCAGGCATCCTAGCGGAGGTATTTTTACTGGAATGAACTGTCAACTTGGGCTTTGATATGTCCTGGTGTGTCAGAACCTTTGCTCTCTTGTTTTACTTTTTTCCTTCACCAGAACAATGGAATTATGATAAGTCCCCTTCAGAGCGAATTATTAAGGGAGAGCCAGGATACCAGTATGTGAGAAAACGCCCATATCCACATTTCAAGGGCCTGATTGGATGACTAAACATTGAGGCTCGTGAGATTAGGACTCTGTGGATTGCCAAACAACGAACAAGAGTTTGAAATATCTTAGCTTTTTTCTGGTAGAGCTCAATAAATAATTTTATTGGTATAGATTTCGTAGTATTGGAGGCTTAAGGTGGAATATAATGTGTTCAAGGAAAAACTAAAAATTCAGGTAGAAGGTGTGATGGCTTTGACACAGCATTATCGGTTAGTAAGTTTCCTCGCCTACCGCCCTGTCGCAAAGTGCTTGGCCAAAAATATTCGTCCGATGCACCTTTTATACCAAAAGTGCCCACCTTCACCACCCTCCCTTATTGCACAATGTTTGTGAGAATCTGTGAAATTTGTCCATACATTAGCAAACCTGTAGACATCGTAAAGAGTATTACAAATCGTTAAATACTACAAAGTGATAGAGGAAAAGGTCGTTTAGGTATCAAGTATCAGTTGATATGTACCTTTTTGTATGGAGCCCAATACAACAACCCAGGTCACTTTTACACTAGTTGATGCAATTGTGAACAATAAAGATAGCTTTTATTTGTTCCCATTCTACTTGTAGAAGTTTGAATAGATAGTCATTTCCTAGCCAACAGAAGCGTTTGAAGTGGTTTTCTATAAAGTTAAGATAAGTAGGAGCTAAAGGAGAGCATCCGACAGTCCCAAAGAGTCCAAAAGATGTCTTATTTGCCCAATAAAGGGTTAAGCGAGTGCATTTTGCTACTAATTTGCGAGAGACTACAAGGAAAAGTCTTATTTCAACGTACAGAACAAGTACTAGGGGGACGTTTTTGCACGGTCAATTTACAAGTCGGTTAACCCTCAAAACAATCCCTGTCTCATACGAAAGCTTTCCCTACTACACTGGGTCGGGCTTGATGACTCGTACTCCCCACCAAAAAACCCAAACTACTATGGAGCCTCATCCCACGGAACCTCATCCTATTCTACAACTAAAACCATGCTAATAGTGACACAAGCGATTGCAGGAGAAGAGCGAGGGTAAGGCACCCGGAGTGGGGTCTCGGGAAGCCTCGAACAATTGTGAATTGTTTTACCGGTAGATGGTGTTGTGTGTTGGGTTGAGAGAAAGTTTGGTCGGGAGTGTGCGTTGCCAGCACTGACCGGGTAGTGGGGTAGTGGAGTACGGTACACGAGTACATCTATCCCAAAGCTCCCAAGACCGAACTACCGTAGGAACTTGAATAATTTGACCGTTTGCTATGACGTTGGGCTTTCCTCTCTCAGTAAGGTCAAGAAATTCTTTTTTTTTCTGCGGGCAAAGGGGCTGTGTTTTTGCTGTGTTCCCCCCCATTCCAGAGAAGGGAATTCCGGACTACATAGCACACGTCCAATTATTCAAGTTCTTGCTGTAGCATAGAAAACTGTTGTGTGCCAGCAGTTGAGGCAAGCATGCGCTAGCAGCCCCAATGCTCGAAACCAGACTTTTCCCGACCAGTGGTTTTTTTTGGATGAACTACTCGCGAGACATTATCGGATCTAGGCCCTAGTCCGAAAAAAGAACTATACTAAGGCATATCAACTGGATACTCTCTAGAAAAAAGAATATACATATTGATCCTATCTATGATACTTGTATCTCCAAGACCTGTGGTGTGTTTTAGATTGAGGAAGGGGCCTTTTTCTCGCAACCTCGTTACACTTAGGTACAAACCCATGTCAACTCTGATATGTGCTAACATGTTAAACTGTTGTCACACCAAACTAACCTGGCACCCGCTTCTGCTAGGATACATTGCTTGCTTTTTTAAATCTACAATTCCAAGAGTCCGTATCCAGGCGGATCTTCCCGCCCCTAGTGAGACAGCAAAAAATCTCTCTCCAGTGCTTCGGAAGGCAAGGGTTGAATTCCGGACACTGGTTAAGAAGGGCAAATTCGATACCGAGAGTTTCCCAAGGGCTTAGGCTGCTCGGGTGTCTGAATTTGAAAGGCTCATGATATTCTTAGATGTCCCTTAGGATTGGAGCTAAGGGAAGCAAACTAGCGAGACTCAAATCGTCACAAATTAAACAGCGAAATGCAGTTAGGCACACCCCCTTGATCAAATCGCGTGCTTTGGGAAATATCCGGGGTGCGCTGCGCATTGCGTCCTCATATTGTTGAGAGACGGACGAGCGGCTGAAAATGCTCAATCTAACATGCAATGGGACTCTTTGTACTACGCTATTGTGCTGCATGAGCAGGAAAAGCACGGCTCCCCTCTTCCTTCTGTCGCCAAGGTTCAGGGTTCGGGAGGCTCCTCAATTGTGGCCACTCTTGGCCCGTAGCACCTACTGGGGTCCCAGCAGCCCAATATTAGCCTCCACATCCCCTCCCCCATTCGATCCCCTCTAAGACCCCCGCGCATCTACTCTCCCGCCCCGCCAACTCCTCGCCAGCCCACCCCACCACTAACACTGGGCACCGGAGCATCCCCACATAATAGCAGTCCCTACCTCGAATCGCGCACTCATCCCTCTACCCCCTATGAGCTCCGGACCGCCTGACTTTATCTCCTCGGTAATTCCTCCTCTCCCCCCCTCCCTTGGCTCCACTCTCTTGTATCGACATAGTACCATACTAGACGTGCTGTCACGACTGCTGCCCCCCCCCATTGTTCAGCACGAGATCACACTACGAGAACCGGCCGCTGCCGTACTCCCGCTCGCTTCCTTCACCCGCAATTCTGTGCTCTCCCGCAGAGCCCTGAATCCGCCCCCCCGAACACCAAACATTCGCCCCCTCACTCTCCTCCCAGTCTGGCCCCTACCTGCGACGGGGCGATCCCGTGGTATGTTGTGTTAGAATATACCGGTAGAACTGCCGCTAGGGACAATGCCCTAAGAGAATTGGCTATCCAGCATGGTGGGATAGTGGATAGACCACATGAGTTGACCACCACAAGCCGTATTTAGTTCTACATTGCGCTCCTTTCTCCACACAATGTCACTTACGTCGGACAACTAACACACTCCTTGGTTTCCTATTCTTAAAAATAGGCTATGATGGTGACGAGTGACTTGGATCCTTATCCTTTCTATGTTGCCGGAAGTGCCCTATATACATAATCTTGACTTTACAGGAAAGGCTTTTTACCGATGTCGGCCATAGTCTCCACCCCCTACACCCAGCCACTCCATCCACACAGCTCCTTCGAACTTTCCCGAAACTCCCATCATCCGATTCCCTTAGTCTGGATCCAGCCTCCTACACAGTTTTCCTCGTCTTCCGCAATCCGTTACAGTCCTGACACCATCTTGTATTTCCTAACTATCACAGTGCGACACTGACCCGTTCCATCTCTTAGTAAACCTTAAACCTTAACCTCCGGCTTTCCCTAGTGTTTACTCCTAAGACATCCCAAACATTCCTGCTTCATCTAACTCCTGAGCCAAACCTACTATCGTCCTTCTGTTACCATACTTCTCTATCGTGCAACTATCACCAAACGAAATCCCTCTCAGCCATCCACCATCTCGGTTTCAACAATGTCCGAGATATGGAACCTTCGTGAATTTTCAACACCTATCACCCTCTTTGCTCCTTCTCTTACGATGCTCGCCTCATGGCAGCCGCATCGTGGTGCTTCTACCTATAGTTATGAGATCTTGATGGGACGAGTACTCGGTGGAAAGATGAAGAAGTACAAAGAAGCCAACGAGGAAACGGTATATATTTATCGGAGATGCGCCTTGCTTCTCCAGATATCTATGGTTGAGCAGGAGGTTTAAATATAGAGAACTTTACGACCCATCATGGCTTGGCGGGAATCCTTCCGGAGACAATATGACTCCCCAACACGCACTGTGTTCCGACCCATTCCTCGATCTGCTCCCCGCGCATTTCCGGATAGGTCTGCGATCCTTATCCTAGTATACAAACAAGGTATACTCGCTCCCCCTCCGTGATTGATAATGAGTGACAAAGAAACTAGTAATAAACAACTAGGAAATATAGGAAAGGTACGAACACACAATATCCTCGGGCACGGGGTGATCGCCGGTGATTTTCAACACTACCACAGCAGCTTCTCCCGCGCGCGACCCAGCCTCCATCAAACCTTACTTGAATACTACCTCGGGAGGGCTCTTCTGTGCAGGATGAAAGCCCAGGGAGCCACCACCTCCTGACAGCCCTAACCCGAGCTAGAGATATAGCCCTAAAAAAAGGCCAAGGCTGCCGCTGGTAAGTATAGAGGGTCCGCAGGATTCTGGAAAACTGATCCTGTGTGTGTCCCACGGAGGGGGTAGGCGGCCGCGTGTGGTATCCAATTGGAGTTTCTGTTGGAACCTGTAACTGGAGCCATTGATTCATATTTGGTTTCTATTCTATCCTGTGTATTTTCCTGGCTTGCATCGTTTTACTAACAGCATTTGGGGCACTTATGTTACCCGACTACCCGTAGATTGTATCATGTGGAGGAAAGGTATTTCTAGCCATATTCTTGTCGCTCAGGTCTTGTGGGATAGGAGCCGGACCCTTTTCCTAATTCCTTTATAAGAATTATCTTTCTTCTCTTGTTCATGTCTTCACTCTCTTTACCTTGTCTAAATAATCAATTAAATTGCGTTCTCATGCCGAGAGCAAATCAAAAGTTTGGTCCTCATGGCGAACCCCGCACGCACGTGTTGCTACGCGCTGTTGATTGAGGAGCGACGGGGCACCTGGATGAGGAAAGAGAACGAAGCCAAGGAGGAAGCGGGTATACATTGATCGGATTCGTGTCTTGCTTATCCTCTTCATATATGACGGGGCAGGGGGTTGTATACACAATACAAAAAGACCTCTACCATCCTCACTCACTGGAATTACCCAGAGATGCTAAACACAGCAATGGAGTTATGGTCCCCTTGCGCCCAGTGTTCCGATCCATCCTCGGCTTTGCTTTCCGGATATATCAAACCATCAATCTGAATAGTCGCATATAGTATACAAACCAGGTATCTCCGCCCCTCCTCTTATATTCATAGCGAGTGACAAAGGAAACTACTAACAAACGAGAGGCAAGAGAGGGGTAAGGTATGTTAGAGCTGACAGAAGTGGATAATGGATAAACAAAGATGTGTAAAGGAAAAGTACGATGAAAGATTACAGAATGTCTTTAGTGATTTCTCTAAAAAATAGGCTAGGATGGTCGGGAGTAACTTGGGTCCTTATTCTTTCAACACCGCCAGCGGTGTCCTATATATACACAAAGTTGACTGCAAAGAAAACATTCCTTCAACTTCGTCCAAGTTCTCCATAGCCATTCGATCACCGTCTCCTTCCTTCCACATAACACCCTCAAACTTCTTTCAAAACAATGCGTCCCTTAATCCCTTACTTCTTTTTCGTTTACTTGCGGAGTTCTTCCATTCCCAAACGTTCCTGCTACCTTTGCTTGTTTTGCTAACCTTGTAGTGTAACACTTGTTCGTTCCATCTCTTAGTTCCAAACCTTTAGTACCTCTAGCGCGAGTTCCTGAATCATCCCAAAACATCTCCGCTGCATCTAACTATTTACCCAAACACACCACCGCTTCAACTCCCATGTTCTCCAACTGTCTCTAAACAAAACATCTCCTAAGCCAAACATTCGTTGTTGTAGTTCATGTCATAGATACGGAACCTTCGTGAAAACTTTAACAATTTCATTTGTTCTGAGGTTGAAAGGATTGACAGATAGATTGTGGGCTTGTCTTTTCTCCATTATTGTTATGGAGTTGTGCATGGAGCGATGGAGTGAAATGGATGAGTGTGGGGAAAGACGGAATAGTTAAGAAGGTTTCCTTATACTCTATATATTCTTACGTTTTTATTTAGTTAGTTTAGGGAGAGAGAGCGAACCAAGTTTCTGATTTACCTACCCTTTAGTCTGGCCCTAGTGTAGTTCTCGTGTTCATGTGTTTTGACTGTCACGCTTTTAGTTTATCCGCCTACGATAGCCATATTACAATAAGGTACAATGAAATATCCTTTATGCGAACACTGGGCTCCGATATATTCACTTCGGTATGGGAGCAACAGAGCGCGCGAAAAGAATAAATTGGTATCTAACAAGTGAAAAAAAATACGATTATATAAGAGAGCGATATAACGGAAAAGAAAGAGAAACAACATGGGCTCTTATAGAGACAGGGTCGGCCAAAATCAGAGATAGAAAAGGAAAGACGTAAAGGAAATGTAGGAAATCCTCCACTGTCTCGCATCTCAAACAATCCCGATACTAATTGAGTGTCGTAGTTGATAGCTAGTGCTAGTATGTTTGATATCCGACATCTCATGTTTCTCCTAAACTAGTCAAACGCGCGAAAGATTTTTCAAAACACCAGACGGTTCCAGTGAGAGCGAGAAACACTAGGGCCAGCCGTAGTCAGTTTCAACACTTTAGTGCGGAGTAATCGCTAGTGATTCCTATGAGCAAGTATGGTAAGACCCTCAGCCGGTGAGAAGCTAGGGAGCAATTAACCCCAACAGCCGGAGATATACTTTGCTGGCTAAGCTCGAATATCAGTTACACAACATCTTGCCGGCCCCAGTACTAATTTCACCCATTCCTGAAACCCTATTCATTCTACGTGCCTAGCCGGAGTGCGGGATTTGCTATCCTACGGTGGTCGGTGAAAAGCAGGTACTCTGGGTTAGGGCGGAGGGTTTATGCCTAGCATGTGCCCACCGGTGTAGACAGTCGAGCGAATAATAGTTTCTACCACAAGGGGAAGAGAGGAGAGGTGAAGGCAGGGGAAAGAAATGGAAATTAAAAGAGAAGAAGGCCTCCGGATGGCAATTTCAACTTTGTGGATTAGAATTCTCGATGGCAAAAGCTTGCATTCGACCTAAGGCAGTGTTCCAAACCGTCCAGGGGCCCCGCAGAGACGGCGGGGATAATGCCGAAAAGACGGGAAGGCGAGGGGGCCACTTGCGGTGATCCTGTGTAGGGAAAATTACGCGAGGGACTCCAGGGCTCAGCTGCGACAGGCGAGGCCTACACGCTAGGCTTTTATTAGTACAGTGATATAAACGGGAAAGCAGCCGCTTAGGCGGATGGCAGGTGGGATGGCAGGACGACATGGATTGCGCGGGGGACTATAGGGGGTATCAGAAGACGATGTATAGGTAAGGGCTATAGGGTGTAGGAAATGACTGCGGGGGGGATCCACAGACGGCAGGTATAGTATCAGGAATGGTGGCCGGGCACGTGTGGAAAAAAAGTGAGGGGGAACACGGGGGAATGCATGTGGTTCCAGACAAACTATGAGTGATATATTATGATGCAAAAAGTTTAATGATACAATAAAGCATATGCAAGGAAGAAAGAGAAGAAGGTTAAATAGATCATCAAGTACTCTAGGTACTAAGATAAGACTGAACCAATCATTCCGCTGTGCGGTTTATTTTTTCCTTAAATATTTGCATAAGTCTTTTGCTTTAGCTAACGTCACAGTGGTGGTGTCGCGGCAAAGCCAACCACTCTGATGCAACCGAAGTTGACTTGTATCACAATGCCTAGGATTTCCAGAAGAGTTACCGGGACACTCGTTGACCTGGGTATCTGCAACAAATATCGCGACCTTCTGGCGGCGATGGTGCTGGTGCCCTCGGCAGCGGGGATATGATTGCTGTCTTGCAGATTCGTGCCGGTGGTTTTTGAGTTATAATTTGGAAAACACTTTTGGCTTTTTTATTTCTTAAAGATGTATTCCTCCTCGCGTATTAGTTTGCCCATATAACACATGATTTTCCTACCTAAAAAGTATGAGCAAGATGAAATATGAGCTTGAAGTTTCTGAGCATACCAGCCAAAGAGATGTAACAGAAAAACACCACAGGGCCCGTCCATGGATCCGAAAAAAGACGGACCACCACCTGCGGTCAGTCCGGTTCCGCCTCTAAGACGGACGGACTGGATGGTTCGGAACACTGACCTGATGTACCAACTCCACTTGTTTCCTTTTATTCCTCGTCGATCTTTGGGAAGGGAGGCTAGCCAGTGGGGAGTGATGGTGTAACCCCATTGGAAGATGTCATGTTAAGGCACAGCGGCGTTCGCAAGCGGCCAGGGCGGCCTGCAGATAACCTGAAGATGTGCATTCCGGCCCGGCCAGGTCAAAGTGAAACAGACCTGGGCTCTGTAGGCTAGGCTTCCGGCATATCCCGTCCGATTAATAAATATTTTGTTTGTAGATAGCCGACATCTTCAGATTCCCGGAAATATGTGCTGATATCTGAATATGCCCCAGATATCTGAAGATGCCCGCGGATATCTGCAGGCCCGATTAGAGAGACCCTTAGTGCCGGACTGTGGCCCACAGTCCTGCCCGGCCCGTCCCTAAAAAACCCCAGGCCGGCCGCCCTGTACCTCAAGCCTGGCCGGACTGGCCCCCTGCAAACACTGTTTATCACTTCAAGCTTGGCATTTCGTTACCGAGTTGGTTGCCACGGGGGTATTTTTGATATTGGGCTTCTGTCCTTATAAACAGCTATAGTCGGGACTGAACGGGACACTTCGGGTAAATGGGACACTTCGGGTGTATAGCTTGAAGGAACCAATCAATAATTAAAGGAAAAAAATGTTCTCGTTAGGTTCACGTCGCTGCTTCCTTTGACCCTGGTAGAGTACAAAACAAACGTTAATTCATGAAATCCACCAAGCTACAATCGACACGACATAGAAAATAATAGAAAAGAGAAATAGGAACAATCTCGTAACAACATTAGACATCAACATGCTGATCAAGGAATAGCCAGAAATAAGCAGAAACTACCGCTAACCACAGCTTAAGAGGGAAGATTCCTCAGAAAAAGTAATGGAACGAGAGAAAATATATGGAAACATCTCAATCAAAGTTAGAAGACCTTCCCTCCCCCGCCCCAGAAACATTAACTCTTGATAAACACAAATCGGTTCATCCCACCGAAGTAACTTTCCGGGTAATTAGACCTTAAGATCGCAAAGCTCACATTCGCCGGGTTATTGGTCGTCAGCATTGGCCGGTCAGTGGGTACTTGGTCCCCCGAGCTTTTCGTCGGGGTTATTTTGGGTGGGGCTATTTTCGGTAATTCGTTCCCCAACCCTCGAAGGGTATACGAAAGGAATACGCGACTCCGTGTGCTTCCAGTTCCTTGAGTTTATCCTCTGGTCTACTCCACGATATAGTTGGGTGGCTAGTATAGCGACCCCATTTTTTGTCTCATCGGGTAATATAGACTTGTTTCTTAACCGACAATGCCGGTGTGCCCAACTCAAGCTCTGCTGGGCGATAAGAAGGAACAAGAGAATGGACGGGACAGAGATAAGGATTCGGGCGGACAAGGTGACAACATCTCCACTTTGAAGAACAAATTGTACTGTAGCATCTTCCACCAAGCCTCCCGGTCCTTCTGCGTAGTTTTGCATGCCATTCCTATTGTATGTGGTTGTGTCGCGTAGGATATTCCGACTACTTACCCAAGCAGCCAACACCAAACGGTGGAGGTCGCTTTTAATAGTGAATGCGCCCGCATCCAGAACATAGGAAGAAGCCGCGAAATAAGAAGCCGATTTGAGCGCAGATTGCCCTCCCAGAGTACCTACCCAGACAACACGTGGTAACTCAAACCCATCCTTGAAGGCCTTGATCCAGGGACTGCGCAGTTTCAGGCCATGTAACTTATCTAAGCCAGAGGTATCCACCTCTTTGCCATTAAGATGCCACTTATTATCTTCCCAGCAACTGAGAACTGGCCGCCCCCGGACCACCTGATATGCAGCGGTTGCGTTTACCCCAGACCTTTCAGTCAAATACCATGGGTCTTGACCAGGGGTGTGTGAATAGAGCCCGCCAGTGGTGACTACCATGGCGTACGAAATGTTGGATCCCTCACTCTCGGAGTCGGTTTCAAATTGCAAATTTGGAGGATGGTCCAGCTCTGGCTGGTGTTTGACCGAAAATGTGTCGTTTCCACCAAAGAGTCTGTAGGTATCTTCCTGTTCGGTTGAATCCAGGAGCCATTCATAATCTGTGCGGCATGAACCTTTGACCCTGAGCTCCAACTTGGGATCACTCTGCAGCCCCATGTCCACCCCTGTAACACTATAGTTGTAGGTCGCCTTGACAGAATCACCGTCCGTTTGGACATCTACCTTTACTCGTCCACTGGCGGTAACCTTAGAGGCTTCGGTAGATCCGAGTGCGCGGAGTACTGAAGGGGCGAACAATGAACCCAATCTGGAACTTCCAGCGCCGTTGTCGTCCGCTGATATGTAGAGCTCGAAGTCGGGGTAGAAGATGGAATCCTTTGCTGGAGGTGCGACGTTTCCCATCGCTAGTTGTACAGGTACAAGGATACCCGCGATAACATTTCCAACAGTCATAGCCAAGGCAATAAATATAAACAGGAGGCCCCACAAGAGATCTCTTACCCCGCATTTCGCGTTTGGTGACGAGGAAGCTTCCGAAGTCCCGTTCCGATTCTTTCGGAGAGGAGGTACGCTCTCGACCGTGGGGCATATGCCGTCCGAGCCGGTCTTCGAATCCGGACCGGCAGCCCCTTGATGTGACCGTGCTCCTTCGGCTTCTGGATCCGAGGGGGCCTCCGCAGGATTGTCCCCAAACATGTGCTGTATCACTCTCTTGCAGTAGGATATCATTAACGTCATCGCATTCGTTGATTCACCAGAGTTCCAAAGGGCGACTAAGACAGTCTGACGGTTTGGGTCCTCGTGCGTGGGCCAGAATGCTGTTATAATGGCTATGATCAAGTTCCATCCAACCATAAAAATCAGGATCATCAGGATGGTATACGCCGAGGTGATGAAAATAAAAGCTCTGTTTCTGACAGCGACAGCCGGGATCCCGCCTGAGTCTGTCGGCATCACAAAAAGCTTTGTGATGCCTGTGACATAGGTATTCTTTGGGGGGTTGGTGTAAATGTCCATGGTGAGGGAATGCCGTGTCGTTGCAAGGAGATCTTTGTTATTACTCTTAGCTTAGCAAATATTCCCTTGAAGGGGGCAGTCCGATACATACCAGGTTGTGCTCAGTATCGTTGGTAAAGTTTTCGGGGAGGTCGGCCTTCGGGGGCTAGTGGATGAGACCCTTTTGGTCTGGAGGATTGTCGGGGGTGATCTGCCTGCTCTAGCAGAGGGGCGGGAGGGGAGAATATATTCCAACATTCCCAGTGAGGGTTGCCAGAGAAATCAGCCGTCTCTCAAACCATTAACGCAAATCTAGGCTTCACACAATCAGATTCAACATCACTTGCATGACCTGTTGGATGTGTAGGGGCGTCCGACCTCTCACACCACCTTCTCTTGCATGAAGGCACCTGGGGATGAAAAGATATTGAAATACTCTTCTTGACAGCATTTGCTTTGGGTCCCAATTGGTGAGTCTCTACGCTCATCCTATATTCCAGTAACAACTCAACTAACAGAACCGTGTGCTATGTAGTTGAGACTTCCCCATTCTCGAATAGGGACTAAACACACAGCAAAAGAAGAGATGTCCCCCCCCCTCCGAAAGCCATAAAAAAACAAACATAGCAGTAGACCTTCCCAAAGGAGGCAGCTCCAACTACATGACACGCCGTTCGGTTATTTGAGTTTTATGGTAGCTCAAAGTGAGCACCCTATCCACGCAACCAATGAGCTAGGATGATTTCTTTCTTGTGAGACTTGGGGGCTAGGTATCCAGTGAGGGGTACTGTACTAGTGCCGGTGGTTGTGGGAAAGCCTGCCGGCGCCTTCGTTATTGGTTCATGAGCCCCATCGGGCATTTAGAGAGCAGTGCTAGCTCTAGCAACTTCGCCATGAGGTGGACAGTATTTATTTTATTTTGCATATTATTCATAAAGTTCGACGGAATTTGTTCTACACTTTGGTGCAAGCACTAGGAAAGATGTTTTAGCACAAGGACGGCCAAGTAGGCTCTTTAGTTGTGATAAGAGAAGCAAAAACACCGAGCACCAAATCAATGTGGTAGCGTGTTGCTATGCTCTCCTATGCAGTAAATTCGATGCCTAAGACATCTATGCTATGCTCACCTTGTACCAAAACATCCTGCCGGTCCTTGTACACTATCACAAAAACTGGGATGATTTGCCTTCACTCTAGGCGTTGGAGTCGGGACTCTTGCCTAGGCCGGGCGTAAATTTCCTCATTTTTTGTCTCAGCGGAGTGCTGAGGGACAGCTTGTCCCCACTGTTTCCCCTTTTAATATAGAGTGGGCATTCTGCAGGACTGACGCGAGGGCCAATTATTCCAGCTTTCACTGTAGACTCGATGGGAGAATGGTGTGTTTACTCCTCATTGCAGATTTTGGATTTTGAGGTTAACAGGGCAGAGAAAAAACTGACTCTGATGGTCGATACCTCGACTGACTCTGGCCACTCAGACTCCATAGCTTTGGTCGCCGATTTGTGAGGCACAATTGCCGGACCAATGGGCGTAGGTGTGATGAACCAACCCTATATGTCTAAAGTTCATATCAACTTACCTCTGTTTCCCATTTTCCTTGCTTGCAGAGATTAACCCTCTTTGTCTATGAAAATAACACGATTGTGGGCCAAACCACAAGCGAGTAAGCCGCATCCCAGAGCGGCCCCGGAGCCGCCAATTTTGTTCCGGTATCGATAGGACCGAGGTGCCCGATTAGTTCTGAGTGAGTCATGTAGCTTTCCAGGAATGACCGAGAGCCCATAGCGCCCATAGGTGGCTGCAGGAAAAGTTCTTAGCATTTTTGAATAGTAGGTTTCATTCACTTTTGTCGCGACTCAATCAAATCCCTCATTTTTCATATTCGGGGAATGATGGATCGATTAAGAGACCCTATCGAAGCGATTTCCCAGCTTACTGAGCATCACTGCCTGTGTTTTGCTAATAACTACTAAATAGTCTTGCCCAGGGGGAATACACAAATCAACTAACAGAAGGCACTTGCCGTAAGCCCTGAGGGCATGAAAATACGGAGGGGGGGGTGTGTGTTTTAGGTGCCCCGATAGGCACCGGTTTTGAACCATATGTTTTGCCGAGACTTCGTCCCTGGATACTTATCGCGCGGTACACGTACAGTGCTCGAGCTCAGAAGGATGCCGGGATCGGTTACTGGGATCACACACCAGCACTCTACTGTGGCAGGTAAATTTCGCTTTTACTTGGTTACGACACCTTAGCTTATTGGGAACCGATCAGCGGAGCTTGAATGATCATTGATAGATCTTTGCTTGTGGGAAAAAGTATATAAGGTGCTTATCTTTTATGTGAGGCGGATAGGTCATGTCTGCTACAGTAAAAACTGGAATAATTGGACCTTGCGCTAGTATGTTGACATAAGGTTGGGCGCACGGAAGGTTCCTAATTTAAAAGGAAATGGGTGTCTTCACACTGAGAACTGGGGTCTCAATGCTAGCTCTTGATATGACTGCAGTGATTCGAGTGGCGAAGTAGAAAGGGGAAAAATTTAAACAAATGTATGAACCTTGGCGAGACATACTCTAAGTCAACATACTAGCGCGGGGTCCAATTATTCCGGTTTTTACGGTGGTATTACAGGGGTGATTGTTAGCTGACAGGGGGGCGGGTCTATGTAAGGCGACGATCTTTCACTTCTCTAGTTTTCCCCAATCACTGGGCAACAGTTTAGACAATCAACGAACGAAATAAAACTGGGGACAGTGGACAACAAGAGGAGGATCGCCTGTACTTAGATGATCGGACAACCGGGCAGGGTTGGACTTCCTTCTTGCTCGAATTTCTCTTCTTTTCTCAGAGCTCATCTGGGTGACGGTTAGCGAATAGCTTAGGAGAGTCGAATCGATTGTGACTTGTGTGGTTTTACTCCCAGACGGGATCCCTTGCTAGCGACGATCGTACCTAGGCTCATATTGTGGGTGGACAAAATTAACCGAACACAAAGGATGCACGGCAACCAAATACGGTATTCCCCAGCACCCTGCACTTCAACCCCACCTCAAGAAATTGGCTAAGCTCGACTAAAACTAAACCATTTGGTTAACCCCTTCTTGTTTAGGATTCTAAGCTTCCTGTTCTACAGTTGGGCCCAATAGTCTTTTCTATTTTCATTTTAGCTATGGGGAAGTTGGCGTTGTCATACCGGAAGTTTTTCCTCTTCGTTGATGTTCTGTTAATCCCGTCCACGCACAATACATCTTGTGCTTCTGAAACTTGACAGACTGGGCCGTGTTTCTTGGTTACAGTACCAACACCATTTTAGCATGCAACGAGCCACTAACGTTGAGCCATGCGCTCACCAAACCGGGCGATCACCAGATTCGGAGAACAGTCCCGGCTACCAACACTCCCCAGAACATCTGGTTTCTTGTGGCGTGGTGGGGGATTTACTCCTCGGATTCAGAATTTTACGGGCACAAATTGTGAGAGTTGACGGAAGCGGACGGTTGCTAGAGATAAGGGAAGCTGATAGTTGAGGGACAAGGAGTGATAACCGGGTAAGTGATTCAACTCGTCCTAGAGTTGAAAGGATTGGTGTAAGGGTTTGTGGTCATGTGTTTCCTTTATTCATATTCCGGGGGTAACAAGCAAATAGGGCCATACGTGGAGAGAGATCGATAGGTGTGGGAAGCGATGGAATGATTGAGATGGATTTATTATTCTTATATAGATTTATGGTTGGTTGGTTGGTTTTGCGGCGAGCGAATGAAGTTTCCGATTATACCTACCCTGTAGATTAGCCCTAATCTGGTCGGAGGGTTGGACAATTGCGCCATTGAACATCGATGCAGGCGCTCTGCTCGAGTACCAAGATGTCGGATCGGGGCGCTCGGGAGATCGTAGAGGTGAAGAAAAAGCATTGTGGCTCTGTTTTGAAAGTGAAACAAATTCATGTATGACAAGATGGAAAAAATGAAAGAAAAAAGGTTGATATCGTGCATCTACTCAATTGTGGTGGATGTCGAGCTGTGTAGCAACACACCCTTCCTACAATTTCCCCAAGTTTGGTTTGGGAAATACCGATCTGGCACTTGATAATACTTGTAAGATCGTAAAAGGTACTGAGGACTGTGGTTAAACTATAGTGCAGATCCCTCCCCTAACTGACCGCGAGGCGCTGCGCACGTCAGGAATCTCTAGTTTCTATTGGTGTCCTTAAGTCGTTACAGTCTAGATCTGCAGGTATCCCGAAGTAGGTGCCAAGGCATCCCAACGAAAGACATTGACTGTAATGAACTGTCAGCCCCGGCTTTCGCATGTCCTGCTGTGTTAAAACCTTTTTTTTCTTTTCCTTTTGTCCCCCTCACCAGAACAACAGAATTAAGTCTCTTTCAGAGCGAATTATCAGGTGTAAAGCCAGGACGCCAAAATGTGAGAAAACGCCCCTACCCCGCATCGTAAGGACCTGAATGGATGACTGGACATTGAGGTTCGTGAGATTAGGAATCTGTGGATTACCGAACAAGAAACAAGTGTTTGGAATCTCCTAGTTTTTTTCTAGTGGAGCTCAATAAATAGTTCCATCGGTATAGATTTGGTAGTATTGGGGGCATAAAAGCGGAATATGATGTATTCAAGGGAAAACTAAAGATTCAGATGGAGCATGTGAGGGGCCCCCGTACCGGATTATCTGTTGGTGGGTTTCTTCGCTTGCCGCCGGTAGTAGGTTGAGATAAAGTAGGAGCTGAAGGAGAACATCCGACAGTCCGAAAAGACCTAAAACATGGCTTGTTTAGCCAATAAAGGATTAAGCGAGCGAATTTTGTTGCTAATTGAGATAGATTACAAGGAAAATTCTCATTTCAACGTAGGTACAAGTGTTAGGGGGATGATTTCGCGCAGTTAATTTACAAGTAGGTTGACCCTCAAAATAATCCCTGTCCTGTACGAAAACTTTCCCTACCACTCGGTCCGGGCTCGACAAAAATACCCGAACTACCATGGAGCCTCATCCCATCGAACCGCATCTTATTCTGCAACCGGAATCATGCCAATAGTAACGCGAGCGATTTCAAAGGAGCAAAAAAAGGACCGAGGATAAGGCAACAAGAGTTGGCGCTTGGGAAGCTTCGAACAATTGTGAATTGTGATGGATAGTGTTGTGTGTTGGGTTGAGAGAATGCTTGGTCGAGGGGTTCGTTGCACGGACGGGTACGAGCAGTTGCATCATAACCCATTTTGTACCTGAGTAGTGTTCAAAATGTGAATGTGGCACAATCTATTCTATGTGGATAATACTTTGCAAGTACGAGGGGGGTTGCAAGGCACGCTTAGCGAGGAGGTGAAGAAGGGATTGGTAGGAGTTCTGGTTCTTAATTCTTCCAAGTCAGGTGGGCGGTAGCACCTTATTTATAGAAAAGTGCGCGTCCATATGCGCAAAAGAAATATAGGGAAAACAATGTAAGAAATATAGGGAAAACAATGTAAGAAACATAAGTGCGAACATGTTTGACCCTGAAATCCAACCAAGTAAATCCCAAATAATGTGCATGAAAACAAAAGGGTGTGGAGCGATTATTAGAAATATCATGACCAAGAATGGTGCATAAGAGATGCATAAACAACCGTAAAATCCTAAACACCTGATTGGAAAGCACATGTTAAATCCCGAGATATTATCCTGAAATAAACAATAAAACACCATAATATATATCTTAGCTGGAGTAATGTAAGCGGTGGACAGGCAGAGCCGAAACACAAACTAAGTAAAAGAATACACGGTAGTGTGTTGAATATACATAGGAAATATACAAAGAATTTCAACAAGTAGGACAAACACCAATCAAAGAGATTACCGGTATTCGACAGTGATTAAAATAACAAGGGAATGGACATCCAAGCACCCCAAACATCGCGGTCCCCAAACATCCCCAAGAAAGACTCTTGCCCAGCAACCCCCAAGGATCCCTGCAATCTGCTGACATACTAGCGCGACCGAATTGAAGCGGGACACTTGAGGTGGCAACGCCCATACAAAGTGTCCGGCTCCAATCCGGGGGCGCAAGTACATTCAAACAGGCACTAGAGTGACAACAGAGATGTTTAAGAGTGTATGATATATCAAGTTTGAGCATTAGTCATGCATCCAGTACTGTGGTCGATCGTACTTGTACCCGAGTACTCTTACTCGAGCACTTGTAGGGGTGTCTTGGTTAGTTATGCCTCCCATGCAGCAGGCTAAGACATCTTGTCCACACACCGAGGCAATGCTCGAATATGATATGGGTGGAAGTCCTCGAAAAAAGCTCGACGCAAGAGTGATTTGGTGCCTGAAGTCGCACCATCGTAACTGGCCTCGCAGTTGGTTTCTCTAGCTAGATGGGACTTTACATCAGCCCCAGAGCTCCCAAGACCGAACTAGCACAGAAAATTGCCTTACACCAGCAGTTGAGACTAGCATGCGCTGGCAGCCCTAATGCTCAAAGCCAGACTTCTTCCGACTAGTTGTTTTTCGAACGAACTAGTCGCGGGGCATCTTTGGATCTGGGCCCCAGCCCGCAAAAAGCACAATATTGGCGCATACGCTTGTGTCCGCAAAGTTCTCGTAAGGTCTGATGTATCGCGAATTCTTGATGGCCTTAAACTGGGGGGTTGCAGAGGCTGTTTATGAGGAATCTTTTTGAATATGCTCCACGGAATCTGCCAGTACTGGATTAAAAAAGATCTCGAAAAAGAGTTGTCGCTTTCTTGTTATCTGGGCCCGTGTTGATAGGAGTACCGAACGTGCTACGCGAACTATGCGGATGCGAGTGTATCAACTGGATACCCTGTAGAAAAAACGATATACATATTGATCCTATTTACCTCCAAGACCTGGTGTGTTTTAGACAGGGTTCCGAATAGTCCGACCAGTCAAGTCTTGGAGGCAGGACCAGACTGGTACGTCCTGGTTCATGTCGATGACTGGACCCGACTAACTTGGTGTGGTCTGGTCCGGTTTGGACTGGTCCCAGACCAGCCTTTATCAAAGATCATATGAGGGTCGGAATGGCACCCAGGCCAACACTCGCTAAGAATAGATGTGCAGCTATAGTAGGATTTTAAAGCCGCTTGCCACGGTATAAATCAACAGGCCCTCAATACAGGTTGAAAGAACATCTGGGAGAGGATAGCATGTGGTGGAAATGCAATTACCCGATGGATAAGTCGCATCGAATACATACCCGTATTGTGGCTGTTGGTCATGTCATATCACTCACTTAATGTACAAAAAATAGTTCGATACTTGAAAACCTATTTTTGTTGGAAACTATTGTTGGAAACTGTAGTTATGGGTGCGCTCTCCTCTCATCTGTTGCTGTAGTTACGAGTGACACCTCGTGACCACTTACGTCACCCCCCCTGTTCTCTCTAAAATCCTTGCTTCTCTTTTCTCTTTCTCTTTCTCCTTTCTCTTCTTTCTCTCTCAACAGTCTTCTTGTTCAATAAGTATAAACAAGTCTTTTGCTTTCTCCGGTGACCACTTTGCCTTTGAACCTGAGGAACTACTCGCTTGCCCTCTTCTGCACCCGATAGTTCTCAACAACTATGATTGTTTGTAAACTTGTTTTGCACGTGGCCGCGTCACCTTCTTCACTTTCCTTCGGTATACTTGTTCTACTTCCCCTCCAGATAGAACAGCACAGAATACAACACCGATCTCCACTTCTGACAATTTTCGCCACCCCTAATCAAAGCGAGGCACTATCTCCACCGTAAAATCCGTGGAAACAATAAGTTTTATTAAGAAAAGCTTTATTTGAAAGTAATATATTGTGATAAAAATAGCATATCCTATTGCTTGGCGGGCTTGGTCGGACTGGTCCTGGTCGAGTCGGTTTCAATAATCCCGACTGTCCAGTCGGTCTAATTTACACCATTAGACTAGACTTGACTTTCGACCGGACTAGCTAGTCCGGTTCAGTCTTCCGCGGACCATTCGGAACCCTGGTTTTAGATTGAGGAAGGGTTGGGGGCCCCTCCCAATCTCTCCCTTTACACTTGGGTACCAACCCATTTCAACTCTGATATGTGCCAACATGTTAAACAATTGTCACACGGGGCAGACCTGACTCCCGCTTCTGCTAGGATACAGTGCTTGCCCTTTTTTAATCAACAATTCCAAGAGTCTGAATCCAGCCGGATCTTCCCGTCCATAGTGAGACGCAAGCGATCTCTCTCCAGTGCATCGGAAGGCAAGGGTTTGGTTCCGGACGCTGGTTGAGAAAGGCAAATTCGATACTGAGAATGTCCCAAAGGGTTAGGCTGCTCGGGTGTCTGAGTTTGAAAAATTCATCATATTATTAGATAAAAGCAGGATTGGAGCTAAGGGAAGGGAAACTAGGGAGACTCAAATCGTCACGGGTTGATCAGGCAGCGGGATGCAGCAGGGCAGACCCCCTAGAGCAAATCGGGCTCCTTGGGAAAGATCCGGGGCGTGCTGTGCATTGCGTCTTCCTGTTGTTGTTTGACGAACGAGCCGCTGAAAATGCTCAATCTAACACGGGATGGGATTCTTTGCACCACGCTATTATGCTCCATGAGCAGAAAGAGCACGGCTTCCCTCTTCCTTCTATGGCCAAGGTTCAGGGTTCGGGAGGCTCCTCAATTGTGGCCGCTCTTGAGCCTCTAACCCGCAGCACTTACAGGGGCCCCAACAGCCCAATATTAACCTCTACATCCCCCATTGGATCCCCTCTAAGACCCTGCGCATCGGCTCTCCCACCCCACCAAATTCCCACAAGCCAAATCTTCCCAAATTCCCACTCCACCGCTAACACTGGACACCGGCGCATTCCTACATGAAAGTAGTCCTTACCCCGAATCGCGTACTCACCTCTCTACCCCCTACAAACCCCCGATCACCTAGCTTCATCTCCGCCGCAATTCCTCCTTTTCCCCCCCTCCCTTGGCTCCACTCTCTAGAGCGACATAGTACTATCTGGATGTGCTGTCACGACTGACGGGCCCTCCCCATTGTTCGCACGAGATCATACCACGAGAACCAACCGCTACTGTGCTCCCACTCGCTTCCTTCACCGACAATTCTGCTCTCTCCCGCAGTTCCCTGCGCCCTCCCCCCGAACACCAAACATCCGCCCCCCCGCTCTTCTCCCAGTCTGGTCCCCAGCTACGACGGAGTAATCCCATCAAGGTATGTCATGTTAGAATATACTGGCGGAACGATTACCAAGGTTAGTGCCCGAAGGAGATTGGTTATCCGGCATTGTGGGATAGTGGATTAACCACGCGAGTTGACCACCACAAGCCCTATTTAGTTATACATTGCGCTCTTTTCTCCATACAATGTCACTTACGTCGAGCAACTAGCACGCTTCTTGGTTTCCTATTCTTAAAAATGGGCTATGATGGTGACGAGTGACTTGGATCCTTATCCTTTCTATGTTGCCGGAAGTGCCCTATATATACACAATTTTGACTTAACAGAAAATACTTTTCATCAATGTCGGCCATAGTCTCAACCCGGTGCACCCAACCACTCCATACACACAACTCTTTCGAACTTTCCCGAAACTCCCATGATCCGATTCCCTTAGTCTGGATTCATCCTCTTACACAGTTTTCCTCGTCTTCCGCAATCCGTTACAGTCCTGACACCATCTTGAGCTTCCTGACCATCATAGTGGGACACTGACCTGTTCCATCTCCCAGTAAACCTTAATCCTTAACCTCCGGCTTTCTCGAGTGTTGGCTCCTAAAATATCCCAAACATTCCTGCATCATCCAAATCCTGAGCCAAACATACTATCGTCCTGTTACCATACTTCTCTATCATGCAACTATCATCAAACTAAATCCTTCTCCTTCTCAGCCATCCACCATCTCGGTTTCAACAATGTCCGAGATATGGAACTTTCGTGAATTTTCAACACCTATCACCCTCCTTGCTCCGCGCTTACTTACGATGCTCGCCTCATGGGAGCCGCATAGTGGTGCTTCTACAACAGCAGCTTCCCCCGCGCGCGACCCAGCCTCCATCAAGCCTTACTTGAAAACTACCTCGGAAGGGCTTTCCTGTGCTGGATGAAAGCCCGGGTAGCCACCACCTCCACTCAGCCCTAACCCGTGCTCGGGATATAGCCCTAAAAGAGGCTAAGGATGCAGTTCGTAAGATAGAGTGTCGGCAGGATTCTGGGTAAGTTAACTGATCCGGCGTGTGTCCTACGGGGAGTAGGCGGCCCTGTGTAGTATCCAATTAGAGTTTCTATTGGAACCTATAACTTGAGCCATTGATTCATATTTTGGTTTCCACTCCACCCTGGGTATTTTCCCGCCTTGCATCGTTTCACTAACAGCATCTGGGGAACTCATGTTACCGACTACCAGTAGATTGTATCATTTGGAGGAAAAGTTTTTTTTAGCCATTTTCTTGTCGCTCAGTTATTGTGGAATAAATGCCGGATCCTTTTCCTAACTCCTTTATGAAAATTATCCTTCTTTACTCTCTTTATATTGTCTAAGTAGTCAATTAAATTGCTTTCGCATCCCGAGAGCATATCAAAAGTTTGGTCCTCATGGCGAACCCCGCACGCACGTGTTGCTACGAGCCGTTGATTGAGGAACGACGGGGCACCTGGATGAAGGAGGAGAACGAAGCCAAGGAGGAAGCGGGTGTACATTGATCGGATTCGTATATTTCATGCCTATCCTCTTCATCTATGACGGGACAGAGGGTTATATACACAATATAAAGACCTCTGCCAGCGTCCTCACTCACTGGAATTTACCCAGAGATGCCAACACAACAATGGAGTTATGATCCCCTTGCGCCCAGTGTTCCGATCCATCCTCAGCTTTGCTTTCCAAACATAGCAAACCATCAATCCGAATAGTCGCATATAGTATACAAACCAGGTATCTCCGCCCCTCCTCTTACACTCATAGCGAGTGACAAAGAAAACTACTAACAAACGAGAGGCACGAGAGAGGTAAGGTACAATGAAATATCCTTTAGTGTGGAGTGATCGCTGGTGATTCCTATGAGCACGTTAATAAAATAAGGCTATGTTGGGTAGAGAGTAAACAAGTTTGGCTAAGATGAGGCGAGAGTATCTTGGAGTCCTTATTCTTTCTTCATCTCCGAACGTGTCCTATATATACACAAACTTGACATACAGAAAGAAATCATCGTCCGCAACACCCTTTCATATTTCCCTTCATCCCTCCAACTCCGGAGAAGTTTCCCAAAACTTCTTCCATCCCTCGTCGTCTCATCCTCTTACACTATTGCTCCTATCTTCTGCGTTCCTTCGCAGACCTGATACCGTAGTCTGTTTCCAAACTATCATAGTTTGACACAAGCCCGTTCCATCTCCTAGCAAACCTTAATCTCTAACGCCTAGTCTACACTAGTGCCAATCCCTAAACCATCTCAAACACTCCAGCCTTAGCTAACGTCCCAACTAACCATACCATCACATTCCTGATACCATACTACTCAATCGTGCAACCGTTATCAAACCCAATACTTCTCAGCCATGTCCCATCGTTGTTCCAGCTATGACCTGCATATGGAACCTTCGTGAATTTCAACAGAGAGTGTATTGGGATTCTTGTCCGTTCTGTGCTGCCAGCAGCGTCCTATATATACACAAAAACCCTTTTCCTTTGTCCATCGCTCAAGCCCATTCTTCCATAACTGTCTCTTTCTTTCCAAACCACACCATCAACTATCCAACACATCTCGTCCCTGAATCCCTTGACCTCGTCTGAACTACATACAGAGTTTGCCCTTTCTTTTGTGCCTGTTTCGCTAACATGATAGTGTGACACTTGCTTGTTCCAACTTCCAACTAACCTTAGTTCCAAACCTTCGACACCTCCTAGTGTGACTTCACCATGTTCCCAAAACATCTCCGCTGCAACTAACCTTTAGTCCATACAAGCCATCGCTTCAACTCCTGTACCTCCAAAACAATCTCCAAACCAAAACTTGTCCTCGTCCAGACATTTGTTGTAATAGCCGTGTCGTAGAAATGGAGCCTTCGTGAATCTAACAAATAATTGTAACACACGTATGGTAAGACCCTCAGCAGGTGAGAAGCTAGGGAGCCATTAACCCCAACAGCTGGCTAAGCTTGAATATCAGTTACACAACATCTTGCCGGACCCAGTACTAATTTCACCCCATTCCTGAAATCCTTTTCATTTTACGTGCCTTGCCGGAGTGCGGGATTTGCTATCCTACCGTGGTCGGCGAAAAGCAGGTACTCTGGGTTAGGGCGGAGGATTAATGCCCAGCTTGTGCCCACCGGTGTAGATAGTCGAGCGAATAATGGTTTCTACTACAATGGGAAGAGAGAGGTGACGAAGGGAGGGGAAAGGAATGGAAATGAAAACAGAAGAAGGCCTCCGGATGACAATTTCAACTTTGTGGATTGGAATTCCAGATGATAAAAGCTTGCATTCGACCTGAGGCAGTGTTCCGAACAGTCCAGGGGCCCCACAGAGACGGCGGGGATAATGCCGAGAAGACGGGAAGGCGCGGAACCGCTTGCCGAGATCCTCTGTTGGGCAAATTACTCGGGGGGACTATAGGGGGTATCAGAAGAGGATAGGGTATAGGTAAGGACTATAGGGTGTAGGAAATGACTGCGGGGGGGATCCACAGACGGCAGGTATCATAATAGGAATGACGGCCGGGCACATGTGGCAAAAAAGTGAGGGGGGACCACTGGGGAATGCAGGTGGTTGCAGACAAACTATGAGTGATATATTGTGATGCAAAAAAGTTTAATGACACAATAAACGATATGCCAGCAAGAAAGGGAAGAAGGTTAAAGAGATCATCAAGTACTCTAGGTATTAAGATAAGACTGAACCAATCATTCCGCTATGCAGTTTATTTTCCAGAAGAGTTACCGGGAAACTCGGTTGACCCTCTGACCTGGATATCTGCAACCAATATCGGAACCTTCCGGCGGCGATAGTGCTAGTGCCCTCAGCAGCACGGATATGATTGCTCTCATGCAGATTCATGCCGGTGGCTTTTGAGTTATAATTTGGAAAACACTTTTGGCTTTTTTATTTCTTAAAGATGTATTCCTCCTCGCGTATTAGTTTGCCCATATGGCACATGATTTTCCTACCCATAAATTATGAGCAAGATTAAATTATAAGCTTGAAGTTTCTGAACACACCAGCCAAAGAGATGTAACAGAAAACACCACGGGCCCTACCGGGCCCGGTCCTACCTCCATCTGCCCCAGCCCGCCCATGGATTCGAAAAAAAGACGTACCACCATTCGTGGTCAGTACGGTCCTACCTCCAAGACGGACGGATTGGACGGTTCGGAACGCTGACTTGATGTACCAACTCCATTTGTTACCTTTTATTCCTTGTCGATATTTGGGAAGGGAGGTTAGCTAGTGGGGGGTGATGGTGTAACCCCATTGCAAGATGTAATGGTAGGGCATACCGGCGTTCGCAAGCGGCTAGGGAGGCCTGCAGATAACACTGCAGATGTACAGTCCGGCACGGCCAGGTCAAAGTGAAACCGGGATGGGCTTTGCAGGCCAGGTTTTTGCGAAGCCTGCAGGATTCCGGCATATCCCGTCTAATTAATAAATATTTTGTTTATAGGTAGCCGACATCTTCGGATTCCCTGAAATATGTGCAGATACCTGAAGATCCCCGCAGGTATTTGAAGATGCCCACAGATATCTGCGGGCCCAGAGAGATAGGCCCTTAGGGCCGGATTGTGGCCCACAATCCTCCCCGGCCCGCCCTGTCCCTCAAGCCCTTCCAGACTGACCGCCTGCGAACACTGTTTATCACTTGGAGCTTGGGATTTGGCTATCGAGTTGGGTGTAACAAGGGTATTTTTGATGTTGGAATGCTGTCCTTATATACAGCCCTAGTCGGGACTGAATGGGACACTTCAAGTAAAAATTGGGACACTTCGGGTATATAGCTTGAAGAAAAAAATTAATAATTAAAGAAAAAAAGTGTTCTCGTTAGGTTCAGGTCGCTACTTCCTTCAAATTTGGTACAGTACAGTTAAAAACTCGAATAAACCGACCATGTGCTATGTAGTCCGAAATTTCCTGTTCTGGAAAAGGGGGGGAATACACCAAAAAATACGTCCCCCAAGACAAAAAAAAGTAAAAAAGCACAGACTTTACCAGAGAGGCAAGTCCAATGCCCTAGCACATGGTCCGGTACAATACCATTGTTAGGATGGGCCCTCGCGGACCCGGGAAGTTAATTTCTGGCAATGGTACTGGTATACAAGGGCTGATTCATGAAGCTCACAAAGCCACCACCGACACGGCATAGGAAGTAATGGAGAAATAGAATCAATCTCGTAACGACATTAGACATCAACATGCTGATTAAGGAGTGGATAGAAACAAGCGGAAACTACCGCTAAACACAGCCTAAGAGAAAGGTTCCTCAGAAAAAGTAATGGAACTAGAGAAAATATGTGGAAACATCTCAATCAAAGCAAGAAGGCCTTCCCTCCTCCCCCCCAGCGACATTGACTCTTGCTCATCCCACCGAAGTAACTTTCTAGGTTATTTATCTTTAAGATCGCAAAGCCCACACTCTCCCAGTAATTGGTCGCCAGCATTGGCAAGTTAGTAGGTATTTGCTCCCCCCAGCTTTTCGTCGGAGTTGGTTTCAGAAATTCGTCTCTCAATCCTCGAAGGGTATACGAATGGAATGCGCGACTCCTTGTGCTTCCAGTTCCTTGAGTTTATCCTCTGGTCTGCTCCACGATATAGTTGGGTGGCTAGCATAGCGACCCCATTTTTTCTCTCACCAGGTAATATAGACTTTTTTCCTAACCTTGAATGCCGGTGTGCCCAACTCAAGCTCTGCTGGGCTATAAGAAGGAACAAGAGAATAGACGGGACAGAAATGAGGATCCGGGCCGACATGGTGACAACATCTCCACTTTGAAGAACGAATTGTACGGATGCAGCTTCCACCGAGCCTCCCGGTCCTTCGACGAAGTTTTGCATGCCATTCCTATCGTATGTGGTTGTGTCGCGTAGGATATTCCGACTACTGACCCAAGCAGCCAACACCAAACGTTCGAGGTCGCTTTTAATAGTAGATGCGCCGGCATCCAGAACATACGAAGAAGCCGCGAAGTATATAGCCGATTTGAGCGCAGATTGCCCTCCCAGAACACCTACCCAGACAACACGCGGTAACTCAAACTCATCCTTGAGGACTTTGATCCAGAGACTGTGCAGTTTCAGGCCAGGCAGCTTATCTAAGTCGGAGGTATTCGCCACTTTTCCATTAAGATGCCACTTACTCTCTTCCCAGCAATTGAGAACTGGTCGCCCCCGGGCCACCTGATATGAAACGCTTGAGTTTGCCCCAGATTTCCCGGTCAAATACCATGGATCTTGTCCAGGGGTGTATGAATAGAGCCCGCCAGTGGTAATTACCATGGAGTATGAAGTGTTGGATCCCTTACCCCCGGAGGCCCATGCGAATTTCAACATTGGAGGAAGATCTGTCTCTGGTTGGTATTTGACCCGACGTGTGTAGTTCCTAGGGCATCTGTAGATATCTTCTTGGTCGGTTGAATTCGCGAGCCATGAATATTCCGTGCGGCATGAACCTTTGACCTTGAGCTTCAACTTGGGATCACTCTGCAGCCCCATGTCCACCCCTGTAACACTATAGTTGTAAGTCGCATGGGCAGAACCACCATCCGTTTTGACATCTACCTTTACTCGTTCACGGGCTGTAACCTTAGAGGCTTCGATAGATCCGAGTGTCCGGAGGGCCGAAGGGGCGAACAATGAACCCAATCTAGAACCTCCAGTGCCGTTGTCATCCGCTGAGCCGTAGAGCAGGAGGTCGGGGTAAAAGATGGCATCCTTTGCCGGAGGGGCGACGCTTCCCATCGAGAGTTGTACAGGTACAAGGATACCCGCGATAACATTTCCAACAGCCATAGCCAAGGCAATGAATACAAACAGGAGGCCCCACAAGAGATCACTTACCCCGCACTTCGCATTAAATGCGGGGGGGCCTTCCGAAGTCCCGTTCTGCTTCTCCCGGACAGTAGATACGCTCTCAATCGTGGGGCATTTCTGGCTCGAGCCCGTTTCCGAACCCCGGTCGGCAACCCCTTGATGTGGCTGGGCTCCCTTGGCTTCCAGATCCGAGGTGGCCTCGGCAGGATCGTCCCCAAGCATGTGCTGTATCACTCTCTTGCAGAAACATGCCATTAGCGTCATCGCATTAGTCGATTCGCCAGAGTTCCAAAGGGCGACTAAGGCAGTCTGGCGGTTTGGGTCATCGTGCGTGGGCCAGAATGCCATTATAATGGCTATGATCAAGTTCCATCCAACCATAAAAATCAAGATGATCAGGATGGTATACGCCGAGGAGATGAAAAGAGAAGCTCTTTTACTGACTGCGACAGCCGGGATCCCGCCCGAGTCTGTCGGCATCACAAAGAGATTTGTGATCCCTGTGACATAGGTATTCTTCGGGGGGTTGGTGTAAATGTCCATCGGGAAGGGGTGCGGTATCGTTGCGAGGAGATCTTTGATATTGCTATTAGCTTAGCAAGTTTCTCTTTGAAGGGGCATTCCGATACATACTTGGTTGTGTGGAGTATCGATGACGAAATTCCCAAGGAGATCAATCTGCGAGGACAAGCGGATAAGGCCCTTCTGGTCTGGAGCACTTTCGGGGCTGATCTCCGGCTCTAGGAGAGGGATGGGAGGGGAGAATATATTACAACATTCCATGTGAGGGTTGCCAGAGAAATCAGCCGTCTGTTAAACAATTAACCCAAATCTGGGCTTCACACACTTAAATTCAACATTACTAGCATTTACCAGCTGCGCAAGAGCGTCCAACCTTTTACACCTCCTTCTGTTGCACGAAAGCACTGGGGGGTCAAAAGATATTGAAATTTGCTTATTGGCAACATTTGCCCCGGGTGTTAATTGGTCAGTCCCTGCGCTCACCCTACATAACCGTAAAAACCTAAATAATAGAACTATGTGCTTATTAGTTGGGAATTCCGTACCCTAGAATAGGGGCGAAACTCACACCAAAAAAAGACGTGACTAGCCCCCCTAAAAGCTGTAAAAAAACAAAAAAGGACCGCACTCCACCAAAGGGGGCAACTCCGGCGACACAACACGCTGTTCGATTATTTGAGTTTTATGGCAGCTCAAAGTGAGTACCCTATCCATGCCACAGGTGAGCTGAGGTGATTGCTTTCTGGTGAGAATGGGAGGCCAGGTATCAGGTGAGGCCCAACCCACAGTACCAGTTCCGGGGGTTGTGGGTAAGTCTGTCGACACCTTCCTTCATGCTCATGAGCCCCCTCAGCCATTCCGAAAACAGTGTTTGCTCCAGCAACGACGCCATGAGTTCGATAGTCGTTCTTTTTTTTTCATGCCACGTATAAGGTTCGACGGAATATTTTCTACACCTTGGTACAAGCACCAATCAATCTGTTTTTATACAAGGGCTGCTAAGTAGGTCATTTAGTGGTGGCAAGAGAAGCAAAAACACCGAGCACCAAGTCAACATGGTAGCATGTTGCTCTGCTTTCCCATACTGTAAATTCTATATCTAAGACACCTATGCTGTGCTCACCTTGTACCAATAGATCTTACTGGTGCTTGTACACTATCACAAAAAGTGGGATCATTTGCCATCATGCTAGGGGTTGGAGTCGCCTCTCCTGCTAAGGCCGTGCGTAAATTTCCTCCCTTTTTGTCTCAGCGGAGTGCTGAAGGACAGCTTTTCTGCGCTGTTTCCCCCTCTTAATCTAAAGTGGGAATTCTGGACAACTGACGTGAGGGCAAATTATTCCAGTTTTTACCGTAGATTCAATGGGAGGCTCGTGGGTATTTGCTTTTTCTCATTGCAGATTTTGGGTGAGGTTAACAGGGTAGAAAAAAAACTAGGGCTGATCAATACCTCGACCGACTCTGTCCACTCTGGCAACTAGGGCTCCGCACCTTTGGTCGCCAATTTGTGAGGCACAATTACAAGATTAGCGGGCGGGGATGTGATGAACCAACCTCCTATGTCTAAAATTCATATCAACTTACCTCTGCTCTCCATTTTCTTGACTTACAGAGATTGACCCTCTTTGACTATGAAAATAACGCAATTGAGGACCAAACAATAGCGAGTAAGCCGCATCCTAGAGCGGCCTCGGAGTAGGCAATGCTATTCTGGTACCGATAGGTCTGACAGTGTGGTTCGGGTTGTCGGGAATGACGGAGGCCGATACCGTAGCGCCCATAGGTTGCGCCAAGAAAGATTATCGGCACTTTTGAATTGTAGGTTTCATGCACATTTGTCGCGACTCAATGAAATCCCTCACTTTTCATATTCGGGAGACAGGGAATGATAGATTGATTAAGAGACCTTATATCGAAGCGATTTTCCCATCTTACTGAGTATGAAGACTGTCTATATTTTGCTAATGATTCCTACATAGTCATGCCTAGGGGGGAATTGTACTGTATGAAAGCTCCCTTCATTGCTGCTAGAACGTGTTCAGCTATTTCTCGTAGTTGGCAATCCTGTCTCCAAATGAAATTCCCTTCGGGGTGGTAACTTCGACTGTTTCCACCCATCCAGGGCTACGCTCCATTGACACAATCATTTGCACTTGGTTTCACCCCAACATTTGATTCGGCTAGGGAATGCACAAACCAAGTAGTAGTAGGCACTTGCCATAAGCTCTGAGTGCCTGAAAATAGCGGGGGAGGGTATGTTTTAGGCAGGAGCCTAGATAGGCACTGATTTTTAGCCATATATTTTCCCGAGACTTCGTCCCCGGATACTTAAGGCGCGGTACTCGTACTTGTGTGGTGCTCGAGTACGGTTAGAAGAATGCCAGGATCTGTTCCAGGGATCACGCACTAGCGCCGCACCAACCCCATTTCAGTACACAATGAGCCACCAAACCGAGCGATTGCCAGATCCGGAGAACGGTCCCAGCTAACATACCAGCACTCCCCAGAACATCTCAGTCCTAGTGGGGTGGTGGGATTTACGCCCTGGGTTTTGAATATTGCGGGCACAAATTGTCAGAGTTGGCGGAAGCGGATAGTTGTTAGAGATAAGGAAAACTGATAATTGAGGGAGTGATAATAGGATCAGCGATTCAATTGTTCTAGAGTTGAAAGGATCGGCGTAAGGGTTTATGGTCATTGGTTTCCTTTATTCTTATTCCGGAGGTGCATAAGCAAATAAGGCCATACGTGGAGAGAGATTGATAGGTGTCGGAAGTGATGAAACGATTGAGATGGTTTTATTATTCTTATATAGATTTATGGTAGGTTGGTTGGTTTGGTGGTGAGCGAATGAAGTTTCCGATTATACCTACCCTATAATTTAGCCTTATTTTGGTTGGAGAGTTAGACAATTGCGCCATTAAATTCTGACACAAGCACCCTATCACGGTGTCGGATCGGGGGGGTTCAGGAGATTGTAGAAGTGAAGAAAAAGCACTGTGGCTCCGCCTAAAAAGTGAGACAAATCTAGGTATGACAAGATGGGAGGGAGGAAAGAAAAAAGGTTGCTTTTGTGCGTCTACTTAGTTGTGGGATGTGGTACTCTGCAGCAACACAATCTTCCTACAATTTAGAGCTTTGTGTTAAGTTTGGTTTGGGAAATACTGATTTCGCACCTAATAACAAGATCGTAAAAGGCACTTGTATTCGAGTACAGTACTGTGGGGTTAGAAATTGTGCCACAGGGCTTACATTTAATTCCCCTTCTCTTTAATGGGCAGGAAGCGGCTGGTTAGTTAGCTCGTTACAATGTATGATTGTGGTGTTCATGGCTCCCAGGAGGGGAGTTATTTGTAATCACTAGAGTAGGTCGTGGGTTCCTGAATGGCGGAGGTGGGGGAAGTGAGGAAAGACAACAGACAACAGCGAGGACTCGCCTATGTATTTACACCCCGCCCCTTAGTTTTTTCCATGATCCTCATCGACATCAGTTTAATACTTCCTATACATGTAGTGCGAGCGGCGATTGTCCGCTTAGGTTCTGCTTAAGCATCCCTGCCGCTTGATAATTTCCCTCCTCTCTAAGCTCCGTTCACCTCCCTACGCTGAGAATCTCGATCCAGGGAAACCTGACTCGGGGACCGAAACCATCGTTTCAGAACTCGAGGACAGTGGTTAAATTAAAGTGCGGGTCCCCCTTCGCAGACAGCAAGGCGCTGCGCACGCCAAGGCGCCTCTGTGCTCCATTGGTGTCCTTGGCTCTTTGCAGTCTAGCTAGCCCACTTGCAAATATCCCAAAGCAGGCGCCAAGGCATCCCAGCGAAGGGCATTTACCGCAGTGAACTGTCAGCCAAGGTTTTCGTATGTCCTGCTGTGTTAGAACTTTTGCTTTCTTCTTCTTTCGTTCTCTTCACCAGAACAACGGAATTAAGTCTCTTTTAGAGCGAATTATCAGGTGTAAAGCCAGGATACCGGTATGTGAGAAAACTCCGGTACCCCACATTCTGAGGGCCTGATTGAGGGGTTTGCCGGACAACAAACAAGAGTTTGGAATCTGTTTAACTTTTTCAGGCGGAACTTAATAAATAATTCCATTGGTATAGATTTCGTAGTATTGGAGGCTTAAAGCGGAATATGATGTGTTCAAGAGAAAACTACAAATTCAGATGAAAAGTGCGATGGCTTTGGTACCGTATTATGGAATGGTGGGTTCTTCGCCAGCTGCCCGTAGTAAGTTGAGATCAGCGGGAGCTGGGGGAGACATCCGACAGTGCGGAAGGCTCCAAAATATGTCTTGTTTGGCCAATAAAGGGTTAAGCGACCGAACACCGCCACCAGAGATTACAAGGAAATTCTTATTTCAACGTACAGTACAGTACGTACAACAGGACAAAAGTAATCGTTGGTGGGCCCAAGTACCCCTGAAAGCACACCAAAATAGATGATTTTGAGGGTATGTAAAATCTTTATTTGTACCCCCACCTCTCAATTAATTAAAACGAAAAACATATCAATAGTTAACCAGTGACCTTGCAATGATTGGGCTCACATTTTTATAAAGTATGTCCTTGTTCTCTGACCAATACTAGCTCATTGGGGCAGATCATTCAGATGCAGGAGCTAAGTTCCAAGAATTTGGATCCACCCTCATAGAAAAAGGTACTTGTTTGCAAAATCTCCAATTTTGTATCGCCGCAGTTCACTTAATATTACACTATTCACTACAATATTAAAGTGGGCTGTTTAGAATAGTCAGAATTAATTAGCCGGCACTATAGCTGGTGAAGTTCTGGTGCTCCGAAAATCGGTGGTCCTGGCGCAAAAAGCGCCACCAAAGATGACCCCGCCAGGGCGCTGGCACAAGTGCTAGAGGGATGTTTTCGCACAGTTAATTTAAAAGTAGATAACCCTTAAAATAATTCCTGTCTTGTACGAAACCTTTTGTTGGAGATTAACCACTTTAGGCTGCTCACCATATATTTTCCATTCCTACTGGATGGGAAACGCGACTACGATAATCTATAAGCCTAAAACGAACGGTGGCTTCACCCGCGTTCCACCACTATTAGCTTCTTACCACCTGACACCTCGACCCCGCATACCTGGTGCGACATCACCAAACACCGATCCACCGACGGTGAAACACAAACACCAGCAAGAGCCGAACATCCATCCTCACCCTCGGTGACTGACACTACCCGAGGCAAGTGGCATAACACTACCCTCGGCCACGATACTTCTACCTCGAATATGAACCGGCAGAACGCAAAAGAAGGATTACTTAGGGATGGAAACTGGAAGCGAAATCAGGCGCGCTCAGGAAGTGTGCTGGGAGGAAGTTTTTCACTTGATGTGGATATAACACAGCCTGTTCTTCCCTTTGTTTGTTAGTTATCAGTTGATCATCGCAGCTTTCTCTCACAGTTCTACGGTGATCTCTTGTCTTGCCAAAGTCATTCGTTATTGTATACGATCTCTTTATTCTTTGGTTGTTCTCTTATATCTTTTGTCTATCACCTTTATTCGTATCAATGAAAGCGTTAGGACAGTTCGGTAACTACGGACTAGATCCACTACGCCCTATCGCCTATTAGTTGTTTTAAACCTTTCCCTACGACTGGGTCGGGCTTGACAACTCGGACTCCCCGCCAGAAATACCCTAACCAGCCTTGAGCCTGATCCCATCGAGCCTCACCCTATTCTGCAACTAAAACTAGCCAAATAGAGACACAAGCAATTGCAAAGAAGCAAAAGAAGGAGCTAGGGTAGGGCTACTAGAGTTGGGGCTTGGGAATCCTCGAACAATTGTGAATTGTGATGGATAGTGTTGTGTGTTGGGTTGAGAGAATGTTTGGTCGGCAGAGTTCGTTGCCAGCACGGACCGGGTAGTGCATCATAACCTATTTTCCACTTGGACTAGAATAAACACAAATCACAAAGATTACAGGCATTTGACAGGGATTAAAATAGCTGAAGAATGGACATCCAAGCAAGCCAAACGCCGCGGTCCCAAGACTTTTGCTTTGCAACCCCCAAGGATCTGCGATTTGCTGACATATATTTAAACAGGCCATAAAGTGGCAACAGAGATGTTTAAGAATATATGCCAAATTTGAGTATCAGCACGCATCCAGTGCTGTGTCCGATCGCACTTGTACCGAGTGCTCTTACTCGAGCTTTTGTATGGGTTTGTCTTGGTCAGTTATAACACCCATCCCGCAGGCTAAGATATCTGGTGTACACACCGAGGCTATGCTCAAATATGATACCGTGTGGGTGGAAACCTTCGAAAAAGGCTCTATTCAAGAGGGAGAAGGTGCCTACAGCCAGGGCTGGGTAGAGCACCGGTACTCCAGACAGTGCTGCGATAGCTACCATCAGCTGGATAGTTAGAATAATAAAAATTAAGTTACTGGCACCCGACTATAATCAACTCCCAGAATCAAGACTCCCTAGTTTAGTTTACTAACATCTACTATAGATCTTCATTATAGTAAGCTGTTCTCTGGGGTCGATTCACTATCGAGGCACTGTTTCTTCTAGACAGAGACTTATCAGGGGGGTCATTATACTAGTACAGTACCCCAAGGCAAAGCGCTCCCATTGTCTAACAAGAATACTAACACAGGTACCAGTAATTCCTGTTCCGTAGTAACTATATTGGCCTTCTCACGTCATTGTATCCTCGCCTTGCGGTGGGTTGCCGTAGCCAGAGGCGCCCTTACATCTGTCCCAGAGCTTCCAAGACCGAACTAGCTCCAAAAGTTGCTGTGTGCCAGAAGTTGAGGCAAGGATGAACTGATAGCGCCAAAGCTGGAAGCCAGACTTTTCCCTACTAGTGGTTTTTTGGAGAAACCAGTCCTAGGCCATCATCGGATTCGGGCCCCAGCCCGCAAAAGCAACTCTACTGACGCATATCAACTGGATATCCTCAAGAAAAAAACAATATACATATTGATCCTATCTACCTCCAGGAGCTGTTTGTTTTAAATTGAGGAAGGGTTGGGGTCTTTTTCTCAACCTCTCCCGTTACAATTGGGCAAGAACCCATGTCAACCCCGATATGTGCCAACATGTTAAACAATTGTCACACCAAGCAGACCAGATTCCTGTTCCTGCCAGGATAGATTGCTCGCTTTTTTTATATCAACATTTCCAAGAGTCTGTATCCAGGCGGGTCTTCCTGGCCCTGGTGAGACGGCCAGCAATCTGTCCAGTGCTTCGGAAGGCAAGGGTTGGATTCGGGACACTGGTTGGGTAAGGCAAATTTAAAACGGAGAATTTCCCACAGGGTTAAGCTACTCGGGTGTCTGAATTTGAAAGACTCATGATATTCTTAGCTAAAGGCAGGATTGGAGTTAAGGGAAGCGAAATCACTCCAATCGTCGCATATTAATCAAACAGCGAAATGCAGTTGGGAAGACCCTCTAGAGAAAATCAGGCTTTTTGGGATAGATCCAGGGCGCACTGTGCATTGCGTCTTTCTATTGTTGATAGACGAACGAGCGGCTGAAATCTAACATGCAATGGGATTCTTTGTACCATGCTATTTTGCGGCATGAGCAGACACAGCACGGCTTCCCTCTTCCTCCCATCGCCCAAGTTCAGGGTTCAGGAGGATCCTCAATTGTGGCCACTGTTGAGCCTCAGATCCGCAGCACCTACAGGGGTTCAAAGGCCCAACATTAACCTCTGCATTCCCCATTCGATACCCTCTGAGATCCCCGCACATCTACTCTCTCCCCCGCCAACTCACCATCAGGCCATTTCACCGCTAACACTGGACACCACCGGCGCATCCCCACGTGGTAGCAGTCTCTGCATCGGATCACACATTCGCTGCTCTACCCACTACTAACTCCCCACCACCCTCCTCTTTCCCCCTCCCTTAGCTCCACTCTGTATAGAGACATAGTCTCATACTGGGTGTGCTGTCACGACTGCCAGTCCCCCATTATTCAGCACGAGATCATACTACGAGAACCAACCACTGCACCACCCCCCACCCGCCTCCTGCACCCACAATTCTGCGCCCTGCCGCAGTACCCTGCACCCGGCTCCCCGAAAACCAAACACGCACCCCTCCGCCCTCCTCCCGTTCTAGTCCCTAGCTGAAACAGAGTAATCCAATCAGGGTATGCTAGGTTAGGATATACTGGTGGAACTAGTGATGGATGAGATCACGGTCGAGCATATAATGGGGGCATGCTCGACAATGCTCTGATCGAGAGGAACCCATGATTTAATGATTGATGAAACAGGGGGACCCATATCGAGTGATCGATCATGGCCGCTGCTCGAGCATCGTCGAGCCTACCCGATCATCGTCGACCATACCCGAGTACGACCGATTTTGTGTCTATCAGGAATGAAATATCCATTCAATATTGATTATAAGCACTTACACTCGTATTGTAACATCAACAGAAGAACCCTACCCTATCGTCCGCCTAGTGTATCACAGTAATTTGTCGCTGGTCAGGAGCCATTGGCGGTATTCACTAGCTGCCATAGACCCGCAACGATGGGGGCGGTGACATTCTGGTAAAGTCAGTAGTTAGGATGGCAGTTTGTTCATTAACTTTATTTAACTCCAACAGTTAATAATGACACCAGTTTTTTGAAGAACTAGCAGCGTAAAGCCTCGCCGAAAGGATTGGTTTCTAGTGTGCCGGTAGACTCCCTTTATATAAGTTCATCGCATCACCAAATGACGAAGACTAGAAGAGTGATCGCTCATGATTCAGATGTTTGAGTAAACTCGATGATGGTCGACTATGATCGAGTAGTAAATTTACCCATGATCGACCAGATCATAGTCGGGCAATACTCAGTCATGATCTGATCATGTCCATCACTAGGTAGAACTGTCACCAGGTTTGGTGCCCTACCCGGATTGGTTATCCGGCATTGTGGGATAGTGGATCAAGCACGTGAGTTGATTACCACAAGCAGTGTTCCGAACCGGCTTTTTTCGAGTCTATGGGCGGACTAGGCCAGATAGAGGTAAGGCCCTGTGGTGTTTTTCTGTTACATCTTTAAGAAACAAAAAAGCTAAAAGTGTTTTCCAAGTTAGAACACAAAAACCACCCTCATGAATACCGATGCGGCAAGCACATCCTTGCCGCAGAGGGCACTAGCACTATCGCGGTAGGAAATTTCTCATATTGGTTGCGGATACCCGGATCCGAGAGGACCGATTGAGTTTCCCAGTACAGTGGAATTCCATAAATAAGCCGCGCGGATTATTCAAAGGTTGAGCTGTGGGGCAAGGGATTAGCAAAGGGCTCATACTTCTCAAATATAGGCTATGATCGGTAGAGTGTGTATTGGCCCATATTCTTTCGACATCGCCAGCGGTGTCCTATATATATACAAAGTTGACTGCACAGAAAAACATTCCTTCAACTTCGTCCCAGTTCTCCACACACATTGGATCACCGTCTCCTTCCTTTCACATAACACCCTCAAACTTCCTCCAAAACAAGACATCCCTTATGATAGCTAGAATCCCATAGTCATTAGGGTATGATAGTTAGTTTGGGGTACGACCGGTTTAGGGTCGTGACTGCCACTTGTGGGGTTTATCCCATGGTGTGGGTTTTTCCTGTTTAGTGCGTTTGTGCGCTCTCTTCTGTATTTAAGTCTGAGCTACCAGTAGAGAGCTTCCTGTATTGTACATCGAACATCACACAGACCACAACCACCACTTAGGTGCTTTTCTCCTGGACTTCGCGCCGTGACCTACGCTACCCCAGTAATTATTTGGTCGTGAGTGAGCTGCCATTGGAGTGTCGCAAACAGGTTATGAGCCCCGCCTGACAAGTTCGGAGAAAGCTACAAAATTATTTTTGCCTTCTAAGGAAAAGTGTTTTCACGGGTGTCGATCAATCCATCAACCCCATCCAACTGCAGTATTGCCAGCAAGTGTGAATAGCACGTACCTAGTCAACGGACGCTGTTTTTCGCGGAATACTAAATAGGTCAACACGAAGGTTTATTATCAATGATGGGAATGAGTTTTCCCAACCTAGATGGGACAAACTACCGCTTATGGGGTATGCGGGTGACAGATGTTCTCCAGCGGGAGGGAATCAGGGATTTGACAATCGGTGATGAAGATATTCGGAAACGGCCTGACTGAGTCGTACGGGTTGTTGCCCCAAGTATCAGAAAGCTTTGGACCGATACCAAGAGCAGCGGAGGAGGATCCAGAAAGCTGTTGGGATTCTTGGCTTGGGGATGACAGATGCAATTGCTGTTTCCTACTACAATGAGGTAAGGGCAACACCGGAGAAAATATGGAAATGCGTTTACACCAACTAGGAGACAGCAGTTCCCTATAACGCAAATTACCTACACAAGGAGCTGTATGAGTGTACTCTTGAGGAGTGTGGTACGGTACTCGAGTACATAAATAAGATCCGTGTGCCACCAGACAAGATTATTATTTGTGGGAATACGCGTATGTATGGACAACTCATTTTCCATGTATTTGAGGGCCTCCCCAAGACGTCGGAATGGAAGACCTGGACCATGATCACAAAGGGTGCTCTACCCTCCCTTACCACGATTACCAGTTACAATAAACTAAAATTAAAGCTTACTGCCGAGGAAGTTGAACTACGGCGAGATCGTGATATTGAGCCTGGCCACGGACTCTTTTCACAGTCCACGAAGGGGAGTCGATCACAAAAGTCGTCCAATTATTACAGAAAGGGTGTGCCTCCCTGTAACGGGGGCACTCTGTAGGAAGACGGATCCGAAGATTGCGACCGCACTGAATATTCAAAGTAGAAGTAAGGATCAAATAAAGATAAAGATAATTCAAAGTAGAATCAAGCGGTAAAACTCAATATCGTCAAGCCTGAAAGCTTCACTCAATAGGTTCTCTCGAGGATCATTGGTTATCAGAATAGGGTGTCTCTCGCTTTTAGTCAAGTAGAATAATATAAACCCAGCGGACACCCGTCAACCATTCTGACCTTTCGCAAGCACCCTGCTCAGCTCAGGGCTGTCCAACTCACCTATCTAGAGTGAGCTAACACTGGGAGGCAGCCGGACCGCTCAGATATTAACTATCTCCACAAATAGGAAGCCCTCCCGGTGATATCTCTCCAACTCCATCTGCATGAGCGAAAACCCTTTCCTATCGGTAGTATGTCAGTGGCCAACCGACATACCCACCGTAGAGATAATATCTATTGGGACTCACTGGCCCAGCGGTAGTTTTGTCTATACAAGCTACGCAGTCCATCGGCAAATCTACTTGCCTATAGTAAGCTTCTAAACCTGACTGAATGCTCCCACGCTAAGAAATCTCCTGCTGCTTGACTGCATGGGCGCTACCCACAGCCAACCATGCTGGACCCTCTTAAATCGTGACAAGACTCACACCTCTAGAGTCCACTAATAACCCATGGTAATGCTACAGTTCACGGGGTTAGCCTGGGACTGGCTTTGGGGTGGTTGTCGTGGAAGCCTTGCAGCTTCCCATGTCCGCCCCAAGCCCTCTACTCTTAACCATACAACTAGCCGGATGTCATTGTATGCCCGTAGGTCATTCCCAGGTGTTATCCAGGTGGCGCCCTAGGAGGCGGTCACACGCACCCCGCTTATATATCCTGCGAACAGCTTCTGATCGGTTGGATGGCCACAACTCATACGGTGTTGTGGGAGTGTTCCTATGGATCCCACTTTACTAGGAAGCACGCAACTACACGGCCGTAGAGTGCTGTCACGCCGTATCAACGCTGGGGCCGCAGGGGGGTGTTAGGCATATCCACTGAAAGTTACAGGAGGTTTGGACGACTCCTGCTCCGTCAGTAGCCCGTTTCGCGCCCTACGAAGCCGCTCTATGAACATCTAACTAGTGGTCGTTACCGGGCGGACGGGGCCCCGAAAAACGCGGGCCCCCGGGCCTTTTCCCCGCCCCGCCCCACTCAACAGCCTGGGGGGGGTTGTCTTTTTCGGCATTCCCTGCCCCTGTCCCCGCTCAAGCCCCCGCGCCACCCATACCCCAGACGGGTTCCCGTTAAAGATAGGTGGTAACAAACGGGGCCCTGTCCAGGGAATGAGGGCGGGTGGGCCCCGGACGGGGGCGGGGCCGTGGTTACCAGAAAAATACCCTCTCCGGACCCATGTAAGGGCGTGGTCTGGTGAGTGAAAAACCGCCCCGCCCCGCCCCGTAACGAACACTACATCTAAGAGCCCCACTATAGTGGGATAACTTCCCCCTAAGTCCGCAGATGACTTTGTCGGTGAAGGTAGGGTAACTGGGTCCCTAAGGTAGGGTAATCATGTTTCCAGGGTAGGGTAACTTCACCCTCTTATGCCTTGATTCATCAGCAAAAATTAATCCTGTGTCGGAGGCGTAGGCGCCGCGTCGGGACGCATCCGACGTTGTTTTTTTGTCCTCTGCGTCCCCAGCGTCCGGACGCCATTCCCACCGCCAATTGTGTCCTGACGTGACATCAGACCTTACCCACATTCCGCCGCCACCCCACATCTCCTGCTCTTCTCCCCCCCCTTATCTCACGTCCTGACGTCTCTTTTCCTGCCTCACATCTCCGCAGCATCCGGACGCCTCCCTAAGGTACCCCCTTTTTCTTCTGCTTCCAGGCGTGCTCATAACAACCTGCCGCCGATATCACCCTAGTCATTCCTGCCGGTGTGACACCTACTACTACTATCGTGCATAATTTGTTTGTTTCTAGATGTTTCTATTCCTCTATGTCTATATCTCTACTATCTACTTGCCTATTATACACGTTTATCGTCTAGTCGTGATCGTGACGCTACATCTCCGTCAGGGAGCCATGTAGCCCTCATCTAGGCTACGTCGCTCCACGAGTTTATTTTATTATACAAGCCCCCTCTTTGATTCTAATAGATCTCGTTAAACGTGGGTAAATCGATCCGACTGTTGACAAGCCAGCGCCGCTCTCCCTCCGGTATCAGATGCGCCAGGCCTATGATCGTCCCGATATCCACAATTGTAAGCGCTCGGGTAACGTCGCTGAGCTGAACAGTTACCAGACCGTGTACGTCCGACGGTTGTCCGGAGTCTATCAGGCTCATAAATTGAACCCCGGCAAGGCGATAGACCGTATTAGGCTGCATATAGCCCGACCGGATTTTGAACAGAGCTATGAGCCTTGCCGGGAGACGACCCCTGAGCGCACCATACATATTCTCCCCACGAGCCTGTACCCAAACGCAATCGTTCTGACTGGTCTGGTTACAGAAGAGTCGAGCACCCGTGTATCGGGCCCTGTGTATGTCGTAAACACCTGACTCCTGGAACGCAAGAACCAGGATCTCCAGTTGAGTTAGTAGTTCCACCTGAAAAGCGCGAAGTATCGCCGTATTTTCCAGCGGTCGGCGCTCGGGAGGCAGGCTCAGTCGGCTATATCGTATCTATTTCCGACAAATCGTCTCCGGGGATATATCGCATACTCTGCCAAAATCAATCACGTCGTGCATATTATCACGACGTCCCTTCAGAATCCTCCGATGGGCTGGTGGGGTTGGCGCGGGCCTGGTCTTCTCTAAATGTTCTACTACCTCAGTTGGTAAATCAGGTCCTGTACGTTGAAGGAATTCCAAGTTCAAAGTTCTCATGCGGATCGCATGTTGTCTACCGTAGCTGCTTAGTATCTGTCGTGCTGCGTCGATTTTATTTCAGCGTCGCCATCCATCCTTGATTTGTTCCTTATATGCGAGGTCTCCATACTCGGTAGAATACATGGGAAGATTGCCGAACATGTAGATGTGATCGCGAAAGTGACTTATTACATCAGCAAAAATAATACCCTGCGTCCTATGCGTCCTGTGCGTCTGACGCACCAGGGGCGCGAACGCTAATCGCGAATCAAGACGCGACGTCGATCCGACGTCGCGTCCTGATTTTGCGTTACTTAGCGCCGTCCGTCCTGACTCCATCCCAACAAGGAACCCTACGTCCTGTGTGTCCTGACTGCGTCTGGTGCACCGCCTTTGAGTTCTGACGTCGCCTGATCTAGGCTTCTCCCGCCCTGACGCCTTCAGATCCAGGACTCTCCTGCCCTGACGCCGGTTCCTTCTCACCAAACGTCAGGGCTTCTTTCATCTTCCCACCTCACATCCCGAGGTTTTCTGCTCCCACCTCCCTCGTCCGGATCCCACGATCCTGATCTCTCCGGTCCTGACCTCTCGTCACTTCTTCCTGATCTCACCCCCTATACATGCCGCGTCCTGATCCAATCGTGACTCTATCAGACGTCGCCTTGTGTTCTCCGATGCATCGTGAACTAAGTCTAATACCTGATCCTACACCTACAGACTTCTCTTATTCTTAACACTCTCCTTATGAGTTTTACCGTATCCGGATAGCCGAGACGCCCCTGTGATACGTGGCTTTCATTAATTCTACTCTAAATTCCATGACTTAGCTTAACGTCCTCATATCAATACTAGTAAGCTCCTCCGTGTACCCTTTCCCACATGTGAGAGCGACCGCATCCCAATATCATTTATTACAGCTATGCTACTCATTCTCCATCTCCTAACTACACGCATCACTGCTCACACCTTGCTCCTGCTCTATATCCCACAGCTCGCTATCCGCAGCGGCCTCCTCTGGCGGCTCAAGTTCATCAAGGCTGAGCGCGAGGTGTCGCAATGTAGTAGGAGTCACGGTATTCTCCAAAGTTAGCCCCACGGCCACCTGCTGTGAGCCGTCCGGCATCTGCAGATCGGAATCGAGAAAGGTGAGGAGCCGGGTGGCCGATGCCTGGCTGAAATCGGAGGACGCGACAGTTTCCTGGGAATCGTTTCGGTTATCTAGGGCGCCCGCCAGGGTCCCAATACGCAGGTTGCTGGAAGTTTGACTGTGAATCCGTGGAGTCCCACACGGGGGGGGTCGACTCGACAGCTAACTCTGAATCCGTGGAGTCCCACACGGCGGGGGCAGACTCGACGGCTGACTCTGAACCTCGGCAGCGACTGCAGCCCAGTCGTCAGTAAACCCTTCACAGCGATCTTCCCGTATCCTATGCTCCTTCTGAATCTTGGCTTTGATAGTCTCGCGAATGTTCTTAAGGATTATAGTCTGTACCCAGTCTGGGC
>Ga0307517_10000722_pt1 | contig 56894 bp, 42 predicted proteins | sample 23_EM_MG_FD_194515 | JGI IMG/M metagenome (GOLD analysis project Ga0307517, IMG submission 194515) | Populus trichocarpa ectomycorrhiza microbial communities from riparian zone in the Pacific Northwest, United States - 23_EM | ecosystem: Host-associated > Plants > Roots > Unclassified | place... | reverse complement strand
ATTCTTCACTACCGGTTAGCCCCCCCCCCCCTTTTTTTTTGAATTACTGAACAAATTAGTGTGAAAATTTAATTCTGGAAGTGCAAGTATTTTTTAAAAATAATTGTTTGCTTATTTTTTTTTATGGAATTTAAAAAATTAATTGAGAATTAATTATACATTAACTAAATGTAGGACTTGGTAGGGGGTGGAACTAAAGAGTTGAATGTTGAAGGAAAAGTTTTGGTTCCTGGATTTATTGATTCTCATGTCCACTTAATTCCCGGTGGACTTCAGGTACTGTACTAAACCTCCTGGATTATAAAATGTTTGTAATTTATGCGTTGAGTTTTGTGATTAGTAGCCTTGTTTGTTTAGATTATTTGACTATATTTTATCAATGAAAAACAGATGGGGCGTGTGGAGCTGCGGGGTGTAAATCAGAAGGAAGAGTTTGTGAGAAGGGTTAAAGAAGCTGCAGGAAGTAATTTCCATGATTGCTTAAGAAAATGCTGTGATTTCTGTGGATTGTAAATAAGCTTGTTGGATTTATGGTTGATTTTGGATTGTCCAATTTGTTTGTTAACGTGTAGAAGGATTAGTGAGTCTAATGGAAATGTTAAATCAATAATCATGTTTTAAAGTACATTTCTTGTTACCTGTAGAATGATGAATTACAGTTTTTCTACGTAAGGATAGCTGTCTAGAAGGTGAATCCATGTAAGAGGGATTAGAGATTATGTGACTGGGATGATTCACTTTTTAATTTGTTGAATCTTAGAATTCTTTTTGACGTGATTGTGTGCAAACAAACTGTTTCAGATGTAAAACAAGGTTCCTGGGTGTTGGGTGGTGGATGGAACAATGATTTGTGGGGAGGAGAATTACCAATGGCTTCTTGGCTTGATGATTTTACAGCAGATAATCCTGTGAGAAGCCCTAACTTAATTGAGGTTTATTACTTTTATGAATATTAGCATTCACAATCTCATGTTCTTTACTTAAGATATGGTTCTACAGGTTTGGTTAACAAGGATGGATGGTCATATGGGCTTGGCTAATTCATTGGCACTGAAATTGGCTGGTATTAATAATTCATCGATTGATCCCAGTGGTGGAACCATTGCAAAATCTACCCATGGAGGTATGGTTAGTTCTGTCACCATGTAATGACGCTTCAGAAATGCATGAAGTACTTTTGATTTACTTCATAGCTGTATGCCGAGCCCTTCACTGTCTGTGCCATATTGGCTGATATTGCCGAGAGGTTTCGGGTGTGTTTAGTAATAGAAAACAGTTCTCCTTTTCCATTTCCAATAGAAAATTGGAAAACATGTTCATTTATTGAAAACGAAAACAAATTTTTGCATAAAAAAAAAAAATCAAGATTACAACTATTTTTCATAAAAATCAAAACCAAAATTTATAATAGCCATCTTAATATTTTGTATTTGTGATAATCTAATTGTAAAATATTAAAAAAAATAATTTTTTTCATTGCTAAAAAATGCTTGTATATAAAAGAAAAAAAAATGTAATGTTCATGTATTTTCTTTATTTGGAGGAAAACTTGTAAATAAAAATTATGGAGAACCTCTAAAATATGTGTTACAAACTTTGTATAAATTTGAAAAACTAGTTTTCCTATTTTTCTGAATAGAGAAATATTGCATTTGAATAGTACGTTCTAGTTTTCTTTTTTTGACTCTAGTTTTCCAAAAAAAATGGAGTATCACTCTGTTTCTGAACAACCCCTTTGTGTCTGATTTACCTATGGAGCTTATATTTAACTTTTGTTGATACCTTTGGATTCAAACTTAGTTCTTATCTACCTTTACTCTGTGCTAAGTGCAGCTGCACATAAATCTCAGTCCTCTCTGCAATTCATGTGTGTTTATAGACATCATGTGTGAATTGTACAGAGGGCCAGGGTTTCTGCAGTCGCAACTGCACAAGGTATCTCTCTTTACCCTTTGGGGAGGGGAGTGTAGGGTAGGGTGCATCTTGACTGAAATGCACTGCAAAAGAAATGAGTGTCATATATCCGGTAATAATTTGGAATGTATGCAATCTCTGATTGGAACTTTATTGTAGATTTTGTTGCAATGTTAAATATTTAGTTTCTAATTTGCTCGCTAATTATTTTTGTCAATATCATCATGCAGAACCTACAGGATTGTTGATTGATGCTGCAATGAAACTTGTCCTCCCCTCGATTCCAGAGGTCTCAGTGGATGAAAGGAGGGAGGCTTTTCTGAGAGCCAGCAACCTTGCCTTGACGAGGGGTGTGACAACTGTTGTTGATTTTGGGCGATATTTTCCTGGAGCAAGCGTCGAACATTCCTGGGAGGATCTTTCAGGTTCAGCTACAACTTTTGGAGTGTTGGATGCCTGTGGAATTGAATTATATAATTGCATTTTATTCTGGATCATCCCTTGAACATGGAACATTGTTTTTAGAAAAAAATGGTTCCATTATTGTGCCTACAATTTACTGACCTGGATTGTGATCTGCTAAGGAGATTTTTACCTTCCTTATTGGGAACAAAAATGATAGATCCAATAAAAACTGATATAAAAATAGTGCACAATATAATGGAAAGGGCCATTAATTGGTTGCACATGTCTTGTTCCTTTCTTTCATCTATGTAAGAGTAGGACTCAGTCTGGCGTTTCGTTTGCAAGAACGCCATGTTTGATTTATTTTCAAATTTCTTTCTCATAAAACTTGTTTCTGAAAATGAGGCTGGAATGGTTCTGAAAGAGCTTTTCCTTGTTTATATGAGAGTTTGTTCCTCTGTATATTCTACTCGGTACCGATTTTTTATTGAAAATTTTCAGAAAAACTAATCCTTAACTTTTTGTTTTTCTGTTGTCAAGTTTCGGAAAAGAAAAAAAATTTCTCTGCAGAAAAAGGAATGACATGGATCAAAGAACACTGAATCTTCCATTTGGTTCCTTTGTATGAACTCTTAGAGCAAAATTATAATGCTTTTGAATTTCCTGTTCCTTTACCTGATTCTTTTTGTCATTTCAACAGATGTTTATCAATGGGCTGATTCTTCTGGGAAGATGATTATTAGGGTTTGCTTATTTTTTCCAATGGAAACATGGTCACGACTTCTTGTATGGATTCTATTTTTACCCACAGCTGGTGTTCTAGTTTTCTCTCTATTTTTGCCCTTATTTATGAAGGTCTTGTTTACTCTCAGGAGCTTATCAAGAAGACAGGACGAGCACTTAGTGATTGGATTTATTTGGGTGGTGTTAAGGCATTTGCTGATGGATCTTTAGGTTCTAATAGTGCATTTTTCTTTGAGGTGAGGATTAAAATACTTTGTTTCCACTCATGTTTTATTTTGATTTTGTCAGGTTTGAGGTCTTAAATTCCCTGGCCTAATATATGGCATTGATGTCTGCTGCAACTATTTTAGTGTGTAGAGCAAGATGAGATGAACTTGGACATTCTTCCAGATAACTTAATCTTATCCTGTTTGATTTGCATACAAGGACACGGTGTGATATTGGAAAGATGGATTTATCATTTCCTTCCTATTCTTCCTTTGTCTGGTCTAGCTGGGTAAGGCATGAATGGGGAATGGGTGACTGTGCTAAGATTTAATGCAAACACATTGAGAGAATACTCAGTTTTTGGATTAGGAAATGATGCATGTAAGGCTTCTAATAACCATGTTTCTTATTGGTATGAGTTGCCTTTTCTTAGCCTGTGATGTATAGCACACAAACAGGAGGATGGGGAGAAACTCACTAGTTGTTACACAAGTGACATAATAATAATAATAATAATAAAAAAGAACATTGGTTGTTGAATAAGATCCACACATGTTAGCATATGTTAGGAAAACAAAATATCTGTGAATGGCAAAGAAGTTCAGTGTGCTGTTAATTTTGAAGCTCTGAATTTCATTGTATGTCAAAAGGATCGCTGCATTTGGTTGTCTTATGCTTTACCCTTGTTTACCAGATTTTCCCGCTGCCATTACCATGAAATTTATTATCTGAAACCACTTCTAGTTTGTCCTTTTCTCACTAATGTTTGTCTTGGTTCCCAGCCAAAAGAAGAAAGGTGAATGACCTGATCTTTTTTGTTCATACTTGATATTATCTCCCTCTGTTTTTTTCCCGTTTCTCAGATTAAGTTATTATTATTTTTCCTGTGATACGGTATTTTATGGACTCTACTTTTCTTTTATAGGGCTAAGGAATTCTTTCCAATTATCAAAACTCTTATAGACAGAATTCTAAACTAGCTACCTTTCCTTTTCCAAAGCAGTATATAAAATGCCATCTACAAACTTAGCAAGCAAAGGAAAAAAGAAAAGAAAAGAAAAACTATGAACTGTGCAGTTATTTGAGCTTGGAAAATGCCTTTGCCAAACTGCTCTGTACTTTATGTAGCCTCAAGCAAGCCTTTGCCTGTTTGTATCAGTGGTTAATGCTCAAAAGGTGAAGGGTTTTAAAGTTGATAATGCAACTCATTATCGAATTTCAATTGCTTATTATAATGGAGAGATTGAATTTTATTCATGAATGCCGCTAAGGGGGTTGACTTTTTCTCCAAACAATCTAAAAATATAGATCCTGTGGCTAAGATCTTTATTTCTTCTCGTGAAAGGCCTGGTTGAAGTTGGTGAGCCCAAAATAAGTTCGTACCCTATGTGTTTTGTAATTAGTTAGTGGAGCGCGTGAAACTTGGGTGTCTGTATTTGAATTTGAGCAAATTTTTTTTCTTTCATTTCAATCAATTGTCCAGTAACAAGTTTTTCCAATTTCTAGCCATACGCTGATGAGCCTCACAACTATGGCTTACAAGTGACTGATCCGGAGAGTCTTTTCAACATGACAGCAGCATCTGATAAACTTGGACTTCAGGTGTGGCCTTGTCCTATCACAGCACCTGAACATGCCTGTATCTGTATACACGTTCACTGCTTTCATTTCTATCCAGTAAGTTTCAAGGTTTACTTCAAAATTTGTTTCAGGTGGCAATTCATGCTATAGGTGATCGAGCAAATGAGATGGTCCTGGAGATGTACAGATCAGTTGCTTTAACAAATGGAATGAGAGATAGAAGATTTAGGGTAAAGTTCATTGCTCAAAATGAAAAAGGTTCACCTAAGGATTAACTTGTTCTCTCCTTAGAATGTTAAGGCAGCAGAATATCATTTCCAATTAACATTCACTCATTGTTGCTTTTCATGATGGACAAAAATATTTCAGATCGAGCATGCCCAGCATCTGGCACCTGGAATGGCTGCCAGATTTGGTGAGCAAGGGGTTGTTGCTTCAGTACAGGTTTTCCATCAATTTATCCTTCAGCTTTCACTTGTTTATATTAAGTTTTGTAGATTGAATTAGGAAGTGAAAGGGTATTGCTTGAGGGTAAAGGGGCTGTTTTGTGGCTGAAAATTGAGAATTAGTTAACTGAAGGGGTAAGGGTGGATGGTAATGGGAGTTCCACATTTCCAAGATAACAAGGATGTGATGTAGTTTAATTTATTAGTAGAAATAAAGCAGGAAAAATATGCTATCCATTTGCTTTCCATGGTCTGTGAAAAGCACCAATAGCTTTTTAAGAAGATGAAGTGACAATTGCAATTAACTACTAGAATATTGTCTCATTCAAGCAGTGGTATTGGGTTCATAATCTTATAAACTTAAGTGGTAGTTTAAAAAAGTCCATTCATACTTTATACCATTATATTAGAATAGCCAAGGTTCATTCCCCATGACCGCCCCCCCCTTCCCCTTTCTATCCTCAAATTTTCTGGTGAGAGTGTTACAGTTTCATGACATGAATCATATGATAATTATCAACAGCCAGATCACCTTCATGATGATGCTGATTCCGCTGCAAAAAAGCTTGGGGTGGATAGGGCCCAGCAGGGATCTTACCTTTTCCACTCGCTTCTTGCTAGCAATGCTCGGTTGGCTTTGGGTTCTGACTGGCCTGTAAGTATTATAGAACTATAGTATCTGTTCTGAATGGTGTATTTGCTTCAGTTAAACTGTTATCTTAAGATCACAATATCTGTTCTGAGCAGTGTACTTGGCAAAATTCCTGACAAATATTAATGTTGTTTCAGGTTGCAAACATCAATCCTGTAGGAAGCATCAAAACAGCAATACAAAGAATACCCCATGGCTGGAAAAATGCTTGGATGTCATCTGAATGCCTTTCACTGAATGATGCATTAATTGCGTAAGCAATACTGAAATATTATCTCCTAATACTTATCTCCTTCTTGATGTGCTATGCTTGTCTGTTCTGATTTATTAAGTATATAGAGGAAGTTTACTTCTTCTTTTTTGATTTGCTAGATATTGTGTGTTGGAACTGGAATTTTTATGCATGTGGATCCTAATGACCCAGTCAGTAAGCATATTTAACAAAGGCGCATCCTTGATGGCCCTTCGTAGCAGATTAATATCTAGAACTGTTTTAGTAAAAAAAGATCATCACTGCTGAATGCCTTGAACAAGGTGGTTAAATTTAGCAGTTCAATTCAGTGGCCAACTATTGTTTGGATGCGCATGTTTGGTTTTGCCATCTTTTTAGTATTTGGAGTTCTCGCTTTCTTGTGCAAGCATGCTCAGTGTCTTTCTTCAAATGTGCTTGCCTAATTCATGCCTTTTCTTCTTAAAGCTCTGATTTGTCCTAAGCTTTTGTTTGTTTTTCACTCTGGTTTATTTTATAGTCATATCAGCGTGGGTTGCGTTGCTCTATCAGAAACTTTTGTCCATCCCTGACAACTTTTATCTAACTTTGTTACTATGATTTCACCTGTGAACTCACACGATCACCATGGCAGGCACACTATTTCAGCTGCCTATGCATGCTTTCTGGACAGTGAATTGGGATCCTTATCTCCTGGAAAACTGGCAGATTTTGTCATTCTGTCCACCAGTACATTGGATGACTTGGCCGAAGGATCCGTGACAGTTGAGGCCACATATGTTGCTGGTGTACAGGCATATCCTTGAAAGTGTATAGCTTCATATCGTAGGCAAAGAACATTCTTATCGAGACGGGACCTGGTAAATTAGGGCATTGCTCAGTAGCATCTTTTAAGTGGGATGAAGACCATGGTGCAAAGCAAAATGTCATATGATTGATGATATAAGGTGTTTGTAATTAATAATCTCCTTGCATGCGTATTCCTCTCTGTTTCAGACTCAATTTCCAAAGTCAACCCCTTGCTTCCCTATCTATACAGAAACACCATGCAAGGCCAATGAATACCCAGATCCAAATCTTTTTTAGGCGTAATAAAGCTTACGTTGCCATCGAATCGTGCCTTGGTTCCAAGTCCACTGATCACGCTGCGCATCTCCATGGTGCACCTGGTAAGAAATCACAATCTCGTCTTCGGCATCGATGAGAACGAGGTTTTGGTTCATGTGTTTGATGTCGAGGTTGTCGAGGTCAAGTTGTTTTCTTTTCATCCATCACCCCTCAAACCAAGTCCAAATCTTATTACCCTACAACTTCAAGGGAGTTCTACGCTCATTTTTTTAAAGAAAGCACAATACATTTTTATTAAAAAACACTTCGCTTTCGGTAGCTTCCTTCAGTGAAACAGATTCGAGTTTCAGTGAATAATAGGGAAGGACTACCTCCAAGATACAGCGACCTCTTATTGAACAAAAAAAAAAAAAAAAAGGGAATACTTGAAGTTTGTGATGAGAGAGGCGAGGAAATCGAAGCTCGAAATTGAAAACTCGGGCTTTATACAATAATCCGAGTGATAGTTGGTGGAGCTACAGGAGCAACTTGTGGAGCCATGTAGTTTTTATCATCCAACAACTTTGATACCATTGCAATTGATACAAAGGAGGAGGGGATCATCAGTGAGCTGGTCGCATCCAGGGAAGGGAAAGAGTATTATGCAAAGACTGGTAAAGAATTATCTTCTTCTCTATGGACTATGCAATCGAGCATGATTGCAGCCATGACGTCGGTTAAGGACAATACACTTTGCTAAGAAAGCTTTTGACTGATATATCAAGTAAGGCTATTGTTTTCATTGAGGATATTGATTGCTCGCTCGATCTTACGGGGCAAAGATCGAAAGTCGAAAGGCACAAAAAATCATAAAGACACTTGATCCAGCTTTCATTAGAAAAGGTAGAATAGACCAACACATTGAACTGTCACAATGCAAATTCGAGGGATTCGAGATTTTGGCAAAGAATTGTTTGCATATTGAATCACATGCTTTGTTTGATAAGATCAAGGCATTGTTAGAAGAAATTAACAGGACTCCTGCTGATGCTGTGGAATATTTAACGCCGAACAGTTTGGGAGGGAGCTGATGTTGAAACTGGCTTGCCAGTCCTATTCAAGCTCTCAAATAACAAAGAAAGAAGCTGTGCAGAAGAAAAAGGTAGAAGTGATGCAAAAGGCAACGAAAAAACCCTTTTAAGAGGATCTTCAAAAGAGAGTGAGAACAAAAAATTAGTAGTTACAGCTTCGGGGAGAAGGGGGAGAAGGTATCATGTTTATCTACATGGTGTTTAGTTCGAACTTGATCTCATATCATATATAGCGTTTGGTTGATATCTCATAATAAGATGAAGACATGTCCTTTTGTCTTAAATTCACTCTAAAATTTTCCGACATATTTATTTTTATGTTTTCATCTCCATCTCTTCGGTCATTAATTACCGTCAATCACCAAATATAAGTTCCTTTGAGGTATTGGAACACAACAAATTACAAGGTGAAACTTCAAATGCAATTGGAAACATGGCTTGTCTCAGGAGTCTATCCTTGTCAAAAAGGACAACTGCCTTTGTTTCAGTCCTGAATCTGAAATCAAACCCACTCACTCTAGGATGGAGGAATTGAAGCTAAAGGCTTAGAACAAGGATCGGTGGACCTATACAACAGGGAAAATAACTTGAGGAAACTACATTAATGTGCAGCTTACCACTCAACCAGCTCTGCATTAGATGTAAGTCTAACCTAACAAATCGTGATCTCATGGATGACATCTTATTCTTAGAGATGGAAATCTACATTATTATTCTCGATTCAAGTCTCTTGTGATAAAACAAGTTGCGCTCGATTAGTTCTGAAACTGGGATTTGTATATCTCAAGGCCAGATGTAGCTGCAGTAATTGGACACAACCTGATAGAAAAGGAGCACGGCACAGCAGGAACTAGATACTTGTCATGGACACATGGTGACCAGCTATCATCTCCACCCAATCCCATATGTTTGTGGTCAAGATGCACCTGCAATCCAAACACATTAACTTGAATACTTAATCCAAGACATATGACATGATAGCAGCATGAGAAAGAAAACTAGCAAGGTAACCAAGCAGCAGCGAAAATATGCCAACAAGAAATGTCAACTAGAGCACAACTCATTCTCCAGAACATAAATTTTGTAGAGGAAACGTTAGCTTAGAAATCTGATGACCATTTTAAGCGCCCTAGATTGAGTAGAATAATAGTGTATCACAAATAGCACATGGCCATGCAAGCATGTCAAGGTTAGAGAATAGTTATAGAGTGTCAAATTCAAAAGGCAATTGACAGCACAAAATTTAGTATTATGGTTCCTCTAGATGGTCAGTAATACCTCGGATAGACATTATAAGAAAGATTTAAGCAAACCATTTTCTCTCCTTTGCCTTCTGTTTCAGTGACTTGCATTTTCTAGACGGATATGACATGTGAGTGATTTGACAGGAAGAAAGAATGGCAAGTCATCATAGAAAATCTAATTTAACTTTACTATCACTGTTCTTGATATGGTGAAGGCATTAGCAACATGCATCTGACCAGTCCAAAACATGAATGCTTTGTAGCTTAATCAGATATAGATTCAACGAATGAAATCCCAGTAGCATAATTCACCTCAATATCATTTCCTTGAACGAGTTCTTCGTGGTGTGTCGCTCGGTCAAGTTCTGCTGTGAAGTAGTAACTAGCACTCATTTGCATAGGTGGGGAGCTGCCATAAGTTGAAGCAAATATGCCTACTCCATCCTTGTTCTGAAATGTCACCCATCTAACATCTGCTCTACCAGAACATTCTCCAGGGACAATGTAAGGAACATGCATGTCACCCACATTCTGCTCATAGACCCCAACATGGGCTGCTGCTTTTCTATCTGGATAACATTCAAATGGCCCTCTTCCATACCATTTAATCTGATCCACTGATTTTTCCAAGTGCAATTCAACTCCCACTCGAGGCAAAGGTGGAAGCTCAGAACTTGGAATTGCACTGCATTCAATAATCAAGTCCCCAGAACTATAAATTGTGTAGATCATATTAACTGTGATTAAAGCTGTTGCATTTGTAGATTCAGATAAGGAGCGTTCCTCACAACTTGGGACACCAACATAAATGACCTCTATTTTCACAAGATTGTCGGTTGTGCTCTTCACAGAACAACTTTTTGTCTGAAATACAAGGCTATCAATACCAGCTGCTTTCCACCGGGAGTAATAACTGTCTTTTTCTCCACCTTTGTCATTATCTGTAGGTGCTCTCCAGAAGCATGGGATTATGCCTTCCTTTATAACAGGAACTCCTCCAACCTACAATCACCACACCTTTAAAACTCAGTTTTGTTTAAAAGCTAAAAACTCCTGTCTCTGCGCAAGGTCAATGATGAAATATAACTTCTGCCTCCAAAAAAAATAATAATAATAATAAGTTATTAGGTAGCCATAATGTAGTCTTTATTCATACGAGGTCTCCTAAGTAACCTGAAAACTTGAAATTCAAAACGGAAATCTTTAGATAGAGTTCCGAGCTTTGTTCATGTCTATAAGGCAATCCCGGGAGAGAGAAAAAAAAAGACATGGTGTAGCCAAAAACTTCTCATGGTCAGCAAAGAATAAGAACTTTACAGATCCTATGAAATACCAAACAAGACTCTGCATCATTTTTTCATATGCTATGTATCAGAGAATAATTCTTTCATGCATTTAAAAGAAATTACACCTCAACCTTGTGTTTCAAAAACAGAGAGATCTTTTTGGCTTAAATTGTAGCCCTAGTAAGGTCAACTAACAACATGAACACCAAGATGGATTTCAAAATTAGTTTATGATTACTTTGATTACGATTTCAAATTCTGTTGTTTCGGCGCACACGATGAGAAAGCCAACATTGTTTTCCATGTGTGAAAGGGGTTTTATTGAAGTAATCATGTAGTACAAGTTGTTAGGATATGTCTAGGCTCCACTTGTATATGGAAACATCAAAAGAAGAGAGAAAACTAAAAATTCATGTATTTATGTTTCTAGCTTCAATGAACTAAATATGATATTGAGGACAATTCATAAATGCAATACTAACCTTCCAGCTTTCAATACTTCCAGTCTGAATGTTCCATGTTATCTCCCAAACGTTCAGCTGGCTAACTCTAACTGTATCTCCAAGAGTTTCACTAAAGACTTTAGCATCGGTAGTTTTGATAATCTGAAATGCCATTTTCAAACCAGAAAGCATGGCTGTAAAATATTTGAAGATAAATGAAATTATACAATTAAGTATAAAAGAAGAGTATTTACATGAGGCATGATCTTTTGTCTGGTAGGCAACTGGATTTGTGTAGATGAAATAACATGACCAGCTTCAACCCAACGTGTGGAATGCAGGAGTCTAGTAGTTATTGTTACAAAAATTTCTTCTGCAAAAGATGAAGCCAATAGAGGATACCATGGACCTGACTGCCATTCTAACTTGTAACTGCTCTGAGGTTCTGTCAGTGGAAGAGAGAGAATTCCAGATCCAAATTCATATCCATCACCGTGGACAGTCCAGCTAAACTCTAAACCTTGTGTAGTTTGAAAGAAATGGGTGTTGGTTATCTGCAAAATCAAATTCCAGTTAGAAGTGAAATTCAGATTCAGTGAAGGATGAGAAATGCAGAAGCTCGGTGAAACATGTGAGTACCTTTATTGTGCTTTCCTCTAGTGAAACTTTGATTGGCTGATAAACATACTTAACTTCTGCAAACAATAACTGACACGATTCATGATTCAAACAAAACTTAGGTCTAGATATCATCTTACAAGTTGGAAAAAAGGAAGTAGATGCAGACTCATTATGAGAAGAATAAATTTACCTTCTAATGCAGGATGAGGAGTGCGATCTGGCCATGTAAGACCATTAAGACAAAAGTTCAGATCATTAGGTGTATCCCCAAAGTCACCTCCATAAGCCCAGTGTTTTCTACCATCTCCACTTTCCTTCAATAACGCCTACAGTCGAAAAGCAAATACTTGATTTGATAAATAAGAAGAGATTTGAAATATCTTTCTCAAAAATAAATTGGTATATTTAATTGACAAATGTTCAAGGTCTTTATCACGCAAATACCAAGATAGTTTCTTATGTTAATCATGGGGAACTAAACATTTTAGATTTCAACATGCCACAGCTCTTCCTTTTCTGCATGCAAGTATCATGGTTTATTGTATGAATTATATATGACTCTCAAGTTTGTCAATCTGCTGAGCCTGTTGCAAGAAAATTCCTAGAGGCTTATATTCAGATTTTTCATTTATATACATTTTCTGCCTAAGAAACGTGAAAACTAAAAATATACCAGAATTTTTTTTATATTTCCAATCAGTGCTACTGCAGTTTTTATAGAATCTCAATAAGATATATTTTTAAATAGACATATTAGTCTTCATTCTATATTTTAAAATTATGCTGTGTGGTAGGGTGGACCATTCTTAAGAGCAAAAGATTGTTATTGTAAGTTGTGGATGGTTTTCAAAATAAGAGGTAAAGATTTTCGGTAAGCCCAGGATGGCAGAAAACCGATTTCGCTCATCAATTTGATACTTTTCCATGTTTCTTAAGAGTATAAAGGATTCTAAACCTGGTCAACCCACTCCCAGATAAAGCCGCCTTGGAGACCAAATGTGCTATCAATTGCGTCCCAATATTCACGTATATTCCCACTGCTATTCCCCATTGCATGTGAATACCTGCCGATTTGAATACCACAAGGACATATAAATAGAGAAAATGGAGTTACTCCCATGATTAACAGATGCACTGCACGGTGTAATTAAGACATCTAAGAACAGTTAAGGGGTCAATGTAACTCGTATAGAAGAACAGAGGTAACATACTCGCACAATATCAAAGGGCGTGGTTCAGTTGGGTCTTTTGCAATCTTCACTATGTCCCAAACACGCATATACATCGGGCAGATGATGTCAGTGGATGCCGTTCTGGATCCACCTCCTTCATAGTGCACCAGCCGTGAGGGGTCCCTTTCACGAATCCAACCTAATAAAAGAACAGAAAAATTTAAGGTATTGTTTATGTAAAACTTCAAGTCTTCTAACAACACTATCCAACTTCTAACAACACTATCAACCTAATAAAAGATTTAACTTAAATGATCTGTTATCCATATAAACTTTCAATTGTCGGAGGCCACCACACTGGTTTTTAGCAAACCATTTCACAGTTTCAATGTCTTTCCTTGTGAATAAATGGGAAGCTTAAATTCATGCAATGTAAAAAGAAAAAGAAAATTAGTGTGTCTACACATTGTTGAGTGCCAAGACATCTGAAATAGAGCACACATGCTCAAGTCTCACACGAAACACAACAAGTATGATCTGACACCAGCTAAAAATCTATGATATATGTGAAAAATGGAAACAGAAGTAGAACCGACAACCATATATGTATGATAAATATTGTAATTGCTTAGATTTCTGTATGTGTCTCAAATAGAAACCATCTCAAAGATATATACAAAAAGGTATATATACCGGCTGCAGCAGAATGATTAGGTCCATATGAGGACTCATTTCCTAAAGACCAAGAAATTATGCATGCATGATTTTTGTCCCTCTCCACCATGCTTATCACACGATCCATCATTGCAGCAGCCCAACTTTGTTCCTGAGTAGGATGCTTCAGATGTTCGCAAAGATGAAAACCATGTGTCTCAATGTTGGCTTCATCTATCATATACAAGCCAAAAAGATCGCACAACTCATACCAACGAGGATGTTGGGGATAATGACTGTTCCTCACAGCATTCATATTGTTTTGCTTCATTAGAACCAGATCCTGTAAGCAGAAGAATAGACAATAACTCCATTATAATACTGCCAACCAAGAAAGCAGAGGAAACTAATGAGTAAGGAAAGAGCAGAGTGTGACCTTAATCATACACGACTCTATATTTGTCTTCCCCACACGTGGATGATGTTCGTGCCTGTTCACACCTCTTATTATAACTGGACACCCGTTAACAAGTAGCTGTTTTGGAGCCTTTGATATTTGTCTTATGCCTACTAGGCATGATTCACAGTCAACTACTTGCCCAGTTGCATCTTTGAGGGAGAGAACAAGAATGTACAAGTTTGGCTGTGGAAGAAACAAGCAAACACCAAAATCCATGACATCAGGTGATGATCGTCATATGAAGAACAGAGAGGTGAGGGAGAAATGCCAGAATCTCTTGAAAAATGTGAGTATTCATAAATCTAAAAACACTCATTGAAATGTGAAAGGCCCATAAATTATATGGAAAATAAATCGGAAAAGCACAGTTTTCATTCCTTCAAACTTCTTAACAACACTTCGCTCAGGTGATCTATATGCTTATGCTTCAAACAACTACCTGAATGAAAACTAAAGAATAAAATATCATTTCATCGAACAGCCAACAAGAATATGGTAAAATTAAATTGTGTAACATATCAAGTTTCCAGCAAATCCCAGTGAATTGAGGTTCCTCACCTGCTCTGCAGACCAAAGCTTGGGCTTTTCGAGTTTCCCTTCAAGGAAATTACCCAGAAATCCTAGAATTCCCATAGGGGAGTGAGTGAGCTTTAAATTGGCCACATTGGATGAAAGCAGATCAGGAGATTCTTCACTGTTGTACCAGCTTCCGGTGTCATATAATGCAGCTTCTATGGTAAAGTTGTCAAAAATTTTGTCTCTAGGAATTTCTAGAGCACTTTCTATTTTCACTTCAACCTGAATGGTAAGCACATAAACAAACTCAAATTTTTCTCCCCCGGACTATTTAGTTCAAGAACAATAGCCAAAGATATTACATTTATCACTTCGCATTAAATTCTAAGAAAACAATTGAACCGTGACAAAAATGAGACGATACTAGGGTATTCTCTTCCCATTTACCAATAGGGTTTACTTACAAGCTACCAAAAAGAAAGAAGAAAGGATAATGAACAGTTCCAGAGGAAAACAGCCATGGATAAGAAATTATGGTCAGCTGCAGAAGATCGCCAGAAAAGTATAACATTAGATATCCCAACCCCCATTTCTTCCCCAGCCAGCCAAAAATAGCATCACTTAAGGAATATTATCAAACCGTTCCATAAAAGATGAGAGCCAAATAGAGTAAATCAACATGTAATATGATACAAGGGGCGCACCCTTAAGTATTAACTCCTAATTCACTCAGATCACGTGAACATAACTCGACACTAATGCAATATCATCCAATTAATGGAAATAAGTATGTTTTCCTACATTCATCACAGCAAAAAAAAAAAAGAAGCAAGTTAATATTTCATCAATAACCACTAACCTCTATATCTGCAGAAGTAAAATTCTCGGCCAGATTTGATTTGAAAAAGTAGTCTGCAATGAATACCTGCATATCAAATATTCTCTACATTTATCATTTGAAATTACTCATAGAAATTCAGATTAAATACCCAAAATGGAATAATAATGAAAAACGAAGTTAATAGGAAAAGGAACAGAATAGTGGTGGTCCGGATAGGTGTACTGTTCGCCAACAGCAAGATAAAACATACACATAAATGAACACTTTACAAATTTCCAGGTGGGTACGGTTAGATAATGAAAAACTATTAGAGATATTTAGTGTTTCCAGGGTCTAAGCTGGCACATAGGCTTCATTTTTGAGACACCTTCAATTTTTAAAACCTCATCATTAACCCTTTCTTGGAAGTGCTTTTGGGAAAAAGATACAGTGGAGGCTGATGTGGTTCTTTGCTCCATCCAAACAGAAGGAAATGCCAGAAAAATGAACATCAAGTCCCCTTTGGGCTAAAACTTCCATCCTTATAGGTTTATGGGAAAACAGAGAGAGTCCTTTGCACCATACAGTACTTGTTTGTTGACTGAAGTCTGTTAACTAACATGTTTTAATTATCACTAACCTTATTAATCTAGAAACAAAGAGTAGCATACCAAATAATACAACAACATGGTTAGCGAGAACTAAAAACTGAACCATAAGAGAAACCATAACATGGCACCAGAACAAGTACAGAATCATGTTCACATGACATGGCAGAACACATCCAACCTTTATTTGAAGTTTACCAACCATTTCCGAACACTGTCCCTAATTATGTTCATTCGAAAACCAAACAACAGCTAACTTCAAAAACGTTGAAGAGAAAAAGAATACCTGAGCCTTGGAAAGAAGAAGCACGTCTCTGTGAATACCTGACATCCACCAATGGTCTTGATCTTCAAGGTAAGACCCATCACTCCATCTAAAGACTTGAACGGCTAAAAGATTCTTCTTGCCAGAACCACATGGATAACAGTAATCTGTAATTTCAAACTCGGCAGGTAGCCTACTATCCTGACTGAGGTGATAGAACAATAAAACATTTGTTATTGGATTTTATGTAAAACTTCATCAAACTGTGCAATTTCCCTCATTCCTTTCTAATCTGTACAATTTATAGCATAAGTGATGTAACATGATTTGATTGAATAAATTGCCCACATAAATCGTATGTAAAACATAAAAAAGTTAATGAAACAGTTGACACGTGACACTAAGAAGATAAAGTACAGGAAGCAGAGTTATGGTCACGTTGCAAATAAAGGGAAAAAAGAGAGGAATGAAGAGGTGTGCATCAGACACCTGTATCCCACAGCAACCCCATTTATCCAAGCACAGAATGCTGAATCAACAGCTTCAAAATGCAAGAAAATCCTTCGATCTGCCATACACCAATTAACAGAATGCAGACAGATAAATACATGAAATTCCAGGAATCTGATGTTATATTAATTATATATTGAAAAGGAAGCAGAAAGAAGCATTCGGAGAAACAATAATCAGCTAAAGCTGCTATTACATAACAAATTGATCTACCTTGCCACCCCTGAGGAAGGTCAAAGTATGTTCGGTAGCATCCAGTAGGATTATCATCAGGAACACGAGGAGGATCTACTGGAAATGGATATAATACATTGGCATAAATAGGCCGATCGTATCCATGCAATTCCCAATTTGAAGGAACTGTTCCAGTGAGCAAAAATAAGTTACAAGATATCAACATGGAAGGAGAATGTTCAAGTAATAGACATTTCAGATAATCCATCAGCGATAAATTAAGAAAATTATTTTATGTTGCAGTTCTTATTCATGTTTGATTAATCTACTAGGAACCTACTTCAGTGGGATCATGACTACATGGAAAGTGAAAACCACCAGAGAATAAAATCCTGAAAATTCATTTTTTTTTTGTGATTTCATTGGAAAAAAAAGAGGCAATTACCAGGCAAAGTGTTCCACTCTGAGTCCTCAAATTCAGCGTCATAAAATTTCTTAGGAACACTGTCAGGGCCAGGAGCCAAGAAAAATCTCCAAAAGCCAGACAAAGATTTAACAAAAGGCAAATCCTTAACCCAAAAGGCTGCAGAATCAAGAGCCCCTTGAACAGCATCATCATTCCAAACAGCAGATTTAGATACCAAATGATCCACTTTGTTGCGTTGATACCAGTATCTAAGAGATCCTATAAACAACACAAAGCCAGATTTCCATCAAACTGATAGAATTAAACCAGATACAAGCACTTGTGCAAACTCAGGTGCAAGCCATTCTACAAAAAATGAAACTCAAAATACATTTAGGGCTTCAAAAGAACATAAGATAAAGGCAATTGCTAATGCAAAGAACCAAAATTTTCGAAATTCAAATTGAAAACCAAGCAAATAATATCAAAACCCAGGTCAAGTTAAACCCCATTTGATTAAATCATAGACTCAATCTCATAAAAAAGGTCACAAAAAGATTCAACTGATTCATCACTTATCATATTCAAGGCAACAAGAAGAGTAATGTCTGCTGGTACTACCAAAGTTTGCAAGATAAAGGGAGTCTAAAAGTCGTCATTCTCTCTCTCTCTACCTTCAACAGATTCATGGCAGTGCAAAGTGACATGAGGATCTCTCTTTCTCCACTTAATAAAAGCCTGGTCTTGCCAAACTTTATGTCCAGTTTCCACTGGAGACACCAGTTGTGCTACCAAAGAAGCCATTCTTAGAGCACACAGCAACACTACACTACAAACAGTCAACACAAATCAAACATTAATGATACCATACACAAAACATTACATTAATCGTCTAAGCTTGAGTGTAGAAGGAGAGGGAGAGGAGGGAAGCAAAGAAGAGTATACCAGGGAACTGAACTTGAACTTCAACCATGAAACTGAAACTGATAAAAATCTGCGAAACAGTTAAAATCTTGGTAAGTGTTTTAGCAAACGACTTTGGACTCTCTAATTTTTATATCGGTTTTTATTAGTCCTTCTTCTATTTATAGTTTCAATTGCACCATTGATATGTCATAATTCTAGAACAGATGAGGCCACTAGAGCAAGTAACGGTGTCTGATTAAAAAGCGGTTGAAAATGTGTTTGACAGTAAAATTATTAAAAAAAACTGGCTTAGATCTTACTCAAAATATTATGTCCAAGTTAACTGAGTTTTGCGTTTGAGAATGTAATAGTAATTATAGTCTAAAATATTTTTTATTATAAAATATATTAAATTTTTTTTTATTTTTTAAAAATTATTTTTTAACGATTTGAAAACATAAAATAATAATTTTTTAAAAAATACAGTTTCAACCATATTTTCAAACATTACCTTAAATTCAAAATAAAACTCAATTCAAGTGAAACTTTGTGTCGTAACTTTCAATTCTATCGGATCGACTAGATTTAATCATTATAGTTCAAAAAAGTAATTTTTTTTTTATATTTAATAAATGTTCATTTTCATATCATTATGGCATATCCTATTTAAACAAGGGCTTCCCTTTCTTTTTCCATTGATTAGAAAATAACAAAAAAATAATTCTAATTAACACGGCTAACTCGTAAAACTCGTGATTTGGATCATGAGACCGGAAACTCTATAGAAAGCAAATTGAAACAAAGTATGAAGTTCAATACCCAATAAAATCAATGTTAAATAATAAAATTAAAAAAACAATTTTAAAAATTCCTTACAAATGTGAAGACCAAATAAAAAAGGCTTGGCTTTTCACTTGTATTTCTGGGATTATTTTTTAACTGGAATTGCTTAATATCAAAAATTTATTAAGAGAAAATCCTATTTTTTTTAGACCGAGTTAAAAAAATAAATGTTATTAGTGTAGAGGAAGCCATAAATTGAGGTTTATGAATGTTATGATAAATTTGATTGGAGAGTCCAGTGATAAATAAAAGGGGAGGGGAGATTCGTTTGGAAGGGATAGGATCAGATTTAATAATTATGGTTTAGACAAAGTAATAAAATTTTATTTAAAATATATATTCTTGATGTATTTATTAAATGATCGTTTTCTTATCTTTTTTTCTTCACTCACAAACATGGATTAATACATTTTGGAAGAAAAAAAAAGTGATACAAGAGCAAGAAATAATACTAGCTAGATACAAAGCTATCATGGTCCCTGAAATGATATAAATAGATGGTGTAATTGAAATTTTGCCTTATTAAGGACCTAATTGAAACTTTTAGTGTAGATGGAGTGCTTGGATACAGTTAGCCTCCCTTTTTTGCCCTTTTCTCTATCGTATACCAGCACGTGTCGTATTGGTTGATAGCATGAATGTGCGTGCCACGTCAGAATTACCTTTCCGGATGGGGCCCACCAGCAACAGACGGGAATTTTGCAGCCAGAGGAGGGGAATAAAAATGTTGCCAGAAATTAAAAAATAGATTTTGAATTTTCTAAAAAAATTAGATATTTTTCAGTTGTGGTATATTTTTTTAATATTATTTCAATTTATTTAACTGAACCTGGGATTGTAAATTAAAGAGAAGGATTATTGATTTTTTTATTGTGAAGGTTCTGTTTGAAAAACAATTCAAATTTAAAGAGAAGTTCTTTCTAACATAGAAAGAACGATATAAGATATTTTTGTTAATTTTTTTTTAATTTTTATTCTCCTTTACAATATCATTTGATTTTTCTAATTTTTCTATTTGGAAGGAATAATTTTTCTGTTCAGTACTACTGGTAGGATTTTTTTTTCTATATAAAGAATTGTAATATTATTTTAGAAAAAGAGAGTAAGATAAATAAAAATTAAATATTTTAAAAATATTCCATAGTCATAGAGTTTTAGATCTTTGAGTATTTTAATTCGCGACAAACTCTGTTATCATTCCATCCTTTTACAGCAATATTTATTTTTTTAAAAAAAGTTTTTGAAGAATCTTACAAAGCAATTGAATTAATATTATTATTTTGATGATATTGAATTTGCTTTTATATTTTATCTTTGTAAAAAGCACCTGGATACAAAAAATAAATATTAGTATTTAATGTTGGAGTAATATAAAATAATTGGAGAATTTCCTCTAATTCAATTAGGAAAAGAAAAATATTGTCCTCCCAGAATTATCTCTTACAAAGGGTAAAGGGAACGAGTCTAGAACTAGCTTCACTTTAACTATAAACATTTAGTTCACTAAAAAACTATATTCATTGTGTAACCTGATCTATTAAACCTGTAACTCGGACCGACTCAGACCGAGTTTAATAACACTTATAACTAGACCACTCAACGACCTGTGTACATGAGAGAATGGGTGATTGTTAGAGATGGTGTAGAGTAACACAATATGGCATGATTTTCAGACTCTCCTCTTCCTTCCTGTGCCTTGACATGAGCATTCAGATTTTCAGGGAGTAAAGCTTGACCTTTAAGGTACATCAGAACTTGAGACATTTTTGGTCTGCCCTCTGCCACACTATGTGAGCAGAGCAGTCCAAGTTTCAAAACCAGTTCAACTTCCTCAGCTTTGCATTCTTCATTGAGTTTAGGATCCGTTGCACTCAAGATCTTCCCTTCCATCCAAAAGCTGTAAACCCAATCCACCAGAATCATCTCCTTCGCTGATGTTTTTGGCTCCACCGGTCTTCTACCACAAGCAACCTCCAAGCAGAATGCCCCAAATGCATAAACATCTGTGCTTGGAGTTGGTTTGCCACTTCTAGCAAGCTCAGGTGCAATGTAGCCTAATGTGCCAGCAACATGAGTGGTTTGAATATCCTGCTCGTGTTTGATGCATCTTGCAAGTCCGAAATCACCAAGTTTAGCATTTAATTCAGCATCTAACAACACATTGCTAGCCTTGATATCTCTGTGAATGATAACTTCTGCCCATTCTTCATGCAAATATGTGAGTGCTAATGCTACATCTTTGATTATTTTAAACCTTTGATTCCAATTAAGAATGAACTCAGTCTTGTTATAGAGGAACTTGTCAAGACTGCCATTAGGCATGTAATCATAGACCAGAATGAGCTCCTCTTTGCCTCGACAATAGCCGAGAACTCGAACCAAGTTGGGGTGTCGCAGCTGACCAATGGTGCCAATCTCTGCAACAAATTCTTTCATTCCTTGTTTGGAATTGTGAGAGATTCTCTTTACTCCAACCTGGACATTTGACCCAGGCAAAACACCTCTATATACTTTTCCAAAACCTCCTTTTCCGAGAAGCTCCGTTTCGCAAAAACCTTTGGTGGCCTCAAACAAGTCCTTGTACGAGAATCTATGAGATCTATACTGCACCTCCCAATCTTCTAGTATCTCAGTGAATTGAGCCTTTTTTCTCCTCCAAAGGATGATGCTGATGGAGATTGTAACTATGATCAACAGGACTACTCCGGTTGCGGACAACCCGACAACCAATTCCCTTTCTTTCCTCTGGGGTTGTTCTTCACCACTAAAAGATGGAAGCTGTGAAAGATCAAGTTCTGGGGCTTTCCCATCAAGCCGAAAGCTCCAACCCAAAACATAATGAGATTGTACTAGTTGGCCGGTTGAGGAAGAAAACCCCACATACATTTGCTCTAAAATGATCGGTGAAATATCTATGTTCAAAGACAAAAGGGGGAGGTCTGGCTTACCTGTATGGATTGGAGCTAAAGTCACATTAAGTTGAGTTTCTGGGGCATCATATTCCACCCAAGCCTGCATTGGTTCTCCACTAGAAAGAACAAGATTCTTGAATTCCCTATTTTCATTATCGAAATAACCTGCAGGGGCAGATTTGACTGATTCTAAGCTGTTGACGTCGATGCCAACATGGTTACCATTGATGTCATTGAACTCTTGATTTTGGAACGTGTCTAGCTCAATGGCCACTACATGATTTGACGGGTCTCCATTATTTGTGAGGTTAAATAAGCCCAAATGTTGAGCTGATGAAGCTCCAGTTAAGTTCTTCGAAGGTGCGATCATAAAGGCCATCCCATGACCAGGGAGACGCCCTTGATCAACGACGAAGGCAAATACGAAAGTGGTAGAAAAGGAGACTGAGGTACCGTTCGATGAATTCTTGAAGCTCAGTGGCTGAGAAAAGAAAGCACGGCCAATACCAAATGTTGAGGAGTTAGTGAGCCTGAAGAGACCCTTTTGAGAGAGCTCAGCTACACCACCTAGATCGAAATTTCCATTGAAGACAAAACCATTTTCAATCGAAGCTGCAACTTTGATCATGAGCAAAAATATTCCCACATGGCATTTGTAGAACATGGTTTCAAGGATTCGATTCATCTGAAACTGCAAGCAGATTTTGCTTCGTTTATCTTCTGTTTCCACCAACAAGTTCTCTTGACTTGGACTTTTATTAATGAAACTGCGAGACTAGAGATTGGATGCACAGCCGCCGCCTTGGACTTGCATTAATGAAACGATAAGTGCTTGCTGGATGGTGGAGTACACGTAGCAGAGAAATAATATTTTTTTTTAAAAAAAATTATTTTTAAAATTAACACAATAAAATATCTAAAATTATCTAAAAATATTAATTTCAAATAAAACAATTTTAAATTTTTTCAAAACACTTTTAAAATAAAAAAAATAAGACTCAAAGTACCGTTTGTATACTGAAAATTAGTTTTTTTTTCCTGAAAATTAGTGTTTTTGAAAAGTGAATTAAGAGAGAATTGTTTTTTAATATTTGATGGTATCATGAAAAATAATTTGAAAAATATTTTTTAGTATTTGAATATTTCATGAAACATAAATTGAAAAATAATTTATTAATAATTTATTTTTTAAAATTTATTAAAAGAATTAAAAACAAATCTTACAAATTAAATAGTTTAAGAAGAATGAAATAAAAAAAATAATCTAATTTCATAAAAATCATCTAAAATAAAATAAATAATAGTCAAAATGATGAATATCAAATATGACAGATAAGAAAGTAAAAAATGATGAAATTAAAAAAATAATTACAATTTCATAAATTATTTCAAATAGAATAAATAACAATTAAAAGAATAAGAATCAAATATGATAAATAAATTTTTTTTTAAAAAAAAAAGATAAGAGAAAAGCAAATAACAATAAAAAAAACAAGGATCAAATTGATATAAAAATCAAATTAAATCAAATTTTAAAGGATAAAGTTAAAAAAAATATTCAAAACAAAATATATAACAATCAAAAATTTAAGAATCAAATTTGATATAATTAACAAATAATATGATATTTATAAATTTTTCATAACTTATAAAAAATGTTTTTCATTGAAAAAAAAATAAAAATACTTTCTTGAAAATCAAACTAAATTTTTATATGATTTTTGTTGATTAATTTTTTTAATAATAAATAAATATATAAAAAAATATTTTTCAATGAAACAATCAACGACTAAAAAAAATTCTCACATGGATGATTGCTGTCGAGGAATTGCAGTGGAATAACAAAAGAGTAGTTCAAAGCTGTCCCATTATCTTCCGCGCATAATTGAAGCCCTTTGAGCCCAGATCAAGGGTTCCAATGGACTTCTATGGCAATCAGGCACCCTCAAACAATGGACCCGAATTGAGATCCACAAGCAGGGCCCAACAACGTATATGGACCATAAGATGAGACAGCAGAAAAATAATTGGGGAAAAGCATATTTCATTTTATTGGTATATTTATGATAAATTTTGGTGTTCCCAAAGAAAATCAAAGCCAAAACTTTTTCACATGCATCGAGGATATACATGTAACTATATTTAATCATACTTTAATTGATTACTTAGTTATGAAATACATATATAGTTTTGAATTGATTTCGTTTGATGTTTAGAAATCTTAATTAAGTTGTTTTGAAAAATATAACATAATAAGAAAGTTTTATGAACAAAAAGAAAGAACTTATTCTCAAAATGCATTGCAAGACCTAGAGAATGCTAGGGGGTTTACTGATTGACAACATTGCTGGCTCGCGCTAGGTTGTTGGACATATCATATTTTTTTAGTGTAAAAAAATATATAGATATTAATGTTTTTCTAATAAAAAATAAATTTTAAATGATGTGAGGTTGACTAGATATGACCTAATCTGCTTATAAAGTCTAAAAACAATCTGGACTATCGATGAAAACATAGTTGACTCAAACAAAATTTAAGATGATATCTTTTTTTAAAATATTGATAAGGTAACACATTGGATTGATCAAAATTAATTTGTCAAATCCACGATCCAGGTCATAAGACCATAATAACCTCATATAAATTAAATAAAACAAATTATAAAATCTAATTTTTAATCAACCAATGTTGACATATGATAACCCTATGAGAAGTAAATTAAAATAAATTGTGAAACTTAATTTTCAATCAACTCAATGTTAAATGATGAAATTGAAAAAAATAATTAAAAAGTAACACAAAAAGTGACTCGAGTCAACCCGGGTTAACCCGCCAAACTCATGACATTAGTTATGAGATTGAAATAACATCATAGAAAGTAGACCAAAAAAACAACCTGGATCAACCCGAGTTAGTCTGTCAAACTCATGACTCGAGTCATGAGACTGAGATAATCTTATATAAAAAAAATTTAAACAAATTTTAAAGCTTAATTCTCAATCAATCCATTATTGAAGGATGAAATTGAAAAAAAAATCAATCTAAATAAAGAACTTAGTAAAACGATCCGAGTATACCTAAGTTAACCAACAAAACTTGTGCCCCAGGTTGTGAGACCGAGATAACCTCATAGAAAGTAAACCAAAATAAATCATGAAATATAATTTCTAATAAACCTAATATTGAACAATAAAATTAGAAAAAATATGTATTAATAAAAAAGGAAAAAAACTTCGAGTCAACCGGGTTAACTCGTCAAACCCGCGAAACAGATCATGAAACTCAATTTCCAATAAACCAAATGTAAAATGATGAAATTAGGAAAATAAAACATATATTAAAAAAATGCAAAAAAAAAAACTTATTATGAAACTCAATTCTCAATCAACCAATTATTAAATGATGAAATTAAAAAAAAAATCAATCTAAATAAAGGACATTATAAAACAACCTGAGTCTACTTAAGCTAACTTGCAAAATTCATGACCCGGGTCATGAGATCTAGATAACCTCATAGTAAACAAGCTGAAATAAATCATGAAGTCTAATTTCTAATAAGCCTAATGTTGAATAATGAAATTGAAATTAATACCTATTAAAAAAATCGAGTCAATCGGGTTAACTCTTCAAACCTGCGACATGAATAATAAGATTGTGATAACTATATAAAAAATAAATCATTATATATCATGAAACACAATATCTAATAAACCAAATATAAAAGGATGGAATTAAAAAGAAAAACATAAATTAAAAAAACTAAAGCAAAGTAAAAAATATTATAACAATGAATAGTATTTTGTGAGGTTGCTCACAATAAAAGCATCAATTTTTTTTTAATTTTTTTATTAATTAATAAGGTATTTGAGATCAATATCTAAAAAAATTTATTAAATTTCTCTAAATATAATATAAAGGATGCATCTTTAAAATCACCTGAAAATAAGATTTTGTATCGATTAGTGTACAAACTTGCCAAAGAATTTTTAATTTTCTAGGTTTAAATCTTGAGATCAACGTCTAGAAAAAATAATTAAATTTCTATGAATATGTCTTTAAAGGCGCTTAAAAATAAGATTTAGTATCAATTAATGCTTAAATTGGCAAAAGATTATATGTTAAAAAAAAGGAAAGGTACATCATGCTGAACTCCTAGCTTTATGAAAAATGGCCACATTAGAAATGAATCCACGACAGTTTCCTGGCCATCTTAGCCTCGCCAACTGAGCAGCAAAAAACACGAGTAAAGAACTAACGATGCTGGCATGCTGCTAGACCATGGTATTTAGCTTCTAAGCCAAGACAACGCCGCCTTTAGAGACGGGCCAAGTCCAGTCTCATGCAATTCTACTGTCGCCGCAGTCGTCACATTTGTACCGTTTATCACCCATTATATGTCACCTATGCAAGCCCCCTTCAGACCAAACAATGTGTCATTTCTGAGTTACATAGGTCACCCTGTATGTAAGAGTTTGCTCTCCTTTTCCTTTCTGTAGACACCAGTCAAGGAATTGGCCGCTATTTTTTAACAGAGGAGTTTTGGATTCTATACTTTGACTCGCTCCTTCCTCTGAATAGAGTATTGGATGGCTATATAAACTAAAGAAATCACGTTGCTCTTGCACACATACACACCACCCACATCTTCAGCTACCTTAACCACTGATATCCCAAGCCATTCTCAGGCAAGCTTTATTTCCTGTCTTTCCCACCCTTTTCTTTTCTTTTCTTTTCATTTTGCAGAGTATAGCTTGTGCTTTTCTTGATTTGTTCAGGATTCTCTTGCCCTTGAATTTTCTTGTATCATGATGTATTGATTGATCATGTGAACTGTGCTTTGCAAGTTATTCATGCAACCAAAACCATATGCTTACACCCTCTTTAATTCTGTTGATCTAGTGTCAAATGTTTTTCCTTCATGTTCCAGGGACGAGATTAGCCCCTTAACCTTGTTGAGTTAACATGCTAATATTGTATATTGCAAATTGATTCAAGGGCTAGCTAATAGTACTTCATATCTATTTGACTTTCGGTAATAAGTATCAGTCTCCTTAATCTTCTTGATTAATTTTATTGTGGAGCAGATCATAATTGTTTAAATGAGTTCCTTTCAAGAGGGAAAGGACTGCCTTGGGTGGGCAGCAAGAGATGCCTCTGGAGTTCTGTCACCTTACCATTTTAAGCGAAGGTAACGAATATCCACCCATGATAACTGGAACTAACTCATTTCTTGAACTTGTACTCTGAAAGGCTGATGTAAAGAATTAATTTTGAGGAAATCTATGCAGGGCAATCGGTGCTGATGACATTTCAGTGAAGATTACATACTGTGGAATATGTTATGGTGACATAGTTTATACCAGGAACAAACATGAAGACTCAAAATATCCTGTAGTTCCAGGGTATGCATTTCACTATAAATTTTAGATCTCACCTACCTGTTTAAGATTTTACGTTGATATCGTTCTTTGACAAGATATTAGAGGTTTAATGACCAAAGTGTTTTTTTCAATATCTTTCATTTCTTCATGGGTTTTTGCATCTTACAGACATGAGATTGCTGGAATCGTGAAAGAAGTAGGCTCCAATGTCCAGCGCTTCAAAACTGGTGACCCTGTTGGAGTGGGAACATATATTAATTCATGCAGAAATTGTGATGAATGTAATGAAGGGCTAGAAGTGCAGTGCCCAAATGGAATGGTTCCCACAATTAATGCTGTGGATGTAGATGGTACAATCACAAAGGGAGGATACTCTAGTTTCATTGTTGTTCATGAAAGGTTATGAGCTTGTCAAAAATACCAGTACCTTTGTTTTTCCTCTGTCAACCTTATGATCCTTCCCTGCTGACTGATACTTTCTTGAACAGGTACTGCTACAAGATACCTGAAAACTACCCTTTAGCTCTAGCAGCACCTTTGCTTTGTTCAGGAATTACTGTTTACACTCCCATGATCCACTACAAGATGAACCAACCTGGTAAATCTCTAGGGGTGATCGGGCTAGGAGGCCTTGGTCACATGGCAGTGAAGTTTGGCAAAGCTTTTGGACTGAATGTAACAGTTTTCAGTACAAGTATATCCAAGAAAGAGGAAGCCTTGAATGTCCTTGGAGCAGACAAATTTATTGTCTCGACTGATGAGGAAGAAATGAAGGTAGAACACCCTGTTAAAAATCTTTCAGATCACTTAATATTAAGGTTCCCAACTTCCAATCCCATGTTTCATTATTAGTAACCAATAATTTTTTTCTGGCCTGCAGACCTTGTCTAGAACTTTGGACTTCATAATTGACTCAGCATCAGGAGATCATCCATTCGATCCATACATGTCCCTCCTGAAGACTAATGGCCTGTTCGTCATGGTGTGCTATCCAAAAGAAGTTAAACTCGATCCTCTGAGCCTTTTTACAGGTATATTATAACATCAGCACATCGTTTTTCATTTTTAAAGATTGTGAAAACTATACATATTACTGATTGATGCTTGCATTGAATTGTGCCAGGTATGAGATCGATTACTGGAAGTTTCACTGGTGGGACGAAATTGACACAAGAAATGTTGGAGTTCTGTGCTGCCCACAAAATATATCCGGAGATCGAAGTGATACCAATTGAATACGCTTATGAAGCCTTTGAGAGGATGTTGAAGGGAGATGTCAAGTATCGATTTGTGATCGACATCGAGAACTCTTTGAAGTGAAACCATAGGAAAATAAGAGGATTTGTTTGGTGATCCTCACATTTGTACTGTTTTGGAGTGATTCCATAATAAAGGAAATGACTGAATCTTTGTCGATTTCGGCGTAAAGCAGAGTTTTATTTCCATGGTTTTGAATCAAAAGCCGTCGTCCTCCACTCAATTAACAAAAAAAAAAACACCTTGGCTCAAGGATTGACGCTAGTCATTGATTTACGGTGCTCATAGTAGCATAGAAAATCTGTGCACGCAACGAAGGAGGTGCGCCGATGAATGGTGTGCAGATACAAGGTAGAAAAGAAATAGGAGACCAGCCTGGTCCTTTCCAAGAACAGATAGAATTCTGTCTGTGAACAAATAGGGATGAACACAAAGTAACAGCACACTCTAAACAATTAATCCAACCCTATTTCTTCAAATTAATCTTTTTTACCATAATTTGCTTATTTTCAAGAGATGATATTCAACTACACAATTTACTGAATTTTCAAGCTAGCCACAATAATCAAATTAACCATCAACATATTCTAATAATAGTGAAATAAAAACACCATTTATTTATTTATTTACGTGGAAAACCCTCTAATTAATATAGAGGTAAAAAAACCACGTTCGACTTAAACTTTTATGATGTAAAATAAAAGCTTACAAAATTACAAAAGATTTATGATCTAGATAATACATGAAATAGTAAAACACACACATACTTTGTCTACACTACAAACACTTGTTGATACATACATATATACGTATATGATATTTATTACATGAAACGCCACCAAATTTGGTCTCTCAATCTGTCCAAGAAATGATAATATACGTATCTCCACCGTCTATTAAACATTAAAGGACCGACTACACCCCAGAACCCCACAATGAAACCCAGTACCATGCTCACATAGAACCACCTACCCTTGAGTCCATTGCCATCCTCTTCCCTTTCATGCTCAACATGAAACTTGTTATCCACGCTGCAATTCTTGAAGAGTGGAGGTCCACAGAGCTCGTTGCCACTGAAACTAGATGGACCAAAGCTTTGTAATTGAGTCCCTGAAGGAATTCTTCCCCGTAGTCTATTGTCGGATAAGTTCAAATGGCTTAGAAACGTCAGATCTGACATGCTTTGAGGGATTTCGCCAGAAAGTTGGTTTACAGAAAAATCCATGGATTCCAAATATCGAAGGGAACCTATGCCTTCAGGAATTCTTCCTGTCAAGGAATTTTGGGATAGATTCAAAGATTGTAATTCACTGAGACGTGTAACTTCCTCAGGAATCTCCCCACATAAAGCATTGCTGGAAAGGTCGATGCTCCTTACGAATTTAAGAATAGTACTGTACTCGACAACTTTTCCTTTCATCACAAGAAGCACATTGTCAAAGGTAGACGATCCACTGTCCAAATAAATCTTTCCAAGAGAATCGTTTCTTGTAGCCATGGCACTGAGTTTATTGAAACAAGTTGGTATACTCCACGAGAGGCGATTATGAGCAAGGTCCAGGATTTGTAAAGAAGCTAGATTGCATAGCTCTCTCGGTATGCGGCCATGAAACTTGTTTGCTCGCATGTTGAGGACAACCATGCTTGAGAACCTCTTTCCAATCCATGCTGGCATGCTTCCGACTAATTCATTTTCAGCAACATCAAGTGTGATCAACTTCGTACAATTTTTCAACGAAATTGGTAGTTTACCTGATAGGCTGCTGTTGCGAATGTGCAATGACTCAAGCAAGCTCAAAGCTCCAATGGAATCAGGAATGTTGCCACTGAGTTTGTTGTTGCTCAATTTTATCGCCACCAAATATTGCCAGCTCGACCAACAATCTGGTATCACTCCAGATAAAAGATTCTCTCCGAGGTTAAGAACTTGCATATTCTTCAACTCATCTATCTTATGGCATAAGAAGTTGAGCATGGAACCTGAAAATGAATTGTTGGAGAGATCTAATGCACCCACATTAGAGAATATACTTGGTAATGGACCCTTGAATTGATTCGAGCTCAAGTCGACTAAAGGGTAGGAAGCAGTAAAATCAAGCTTGAGTTTACTGGGAATCACCCCTTGGATTTGATTGTGGGAGAGATTTAAATACTCCATTCGAAATGACATGGTCCAAAACCAAATAGGAATAGTACTCGAAATACTCGAGTTAGAGATATCCAAATATGACAAATGCTCAAGTGGACGAACCCACTTGGGGAATTGAGGCCCAACATTCCAAGATCTCAAATCAATGAACACAAGTTGAGGAGGAATCCAATCAGGACTTACTCTCAAATTCAGCTGGTTTCCGGCAGCAGAAAAGTTTCTCAAATTTTTGAGGTTTGCAAAGTGAACTTCAGAAACTTCACCCTGAAATAAATTGTGAGAAATATCCATCTCTTCCAACTTCGTAAGCTCCCCAAAAGATTTTGGAAGAGTTCCATTCAACTTATTATCAGAGAGGACAAGACTTCTTAAGGACACTAATTCTCCTAAAGCCATTGGAATTGGACCTGAAATAGAATTAGACCTTAGACCAAGGTAAGCTAGATTCCTAAATTTCCCAAGATGGTTGGTCAACTGACCAAATAATAGACAACCAGCCAAGTCTAATGACTCAACCTCTTCCGAAACACATCCTAACAGCACTTCAAGGACCTCAGCAATATCTTGGTTCAGTTTAACGTTTGACAAGGACAGTGTCCTCAAATTGCAAAGTTTTTTGAATGATCCCGGAATTCCTCCTTCGAATTTGAGCTCATGATTTAATGACAAGTCAAGGCTAATCAAGGAGGTCATGTTTCCGATGGCACTTGAAAGAACACCTTGCAAGTTGTTGGATCCAAGATTGAGGAGCTTAAGATGTTCGAAACCATACAACCATTCGGGTATAGAAGAACTGAAGTGATTGATAGATAAATCAAGTGCCTTAAGCAATGTCAAGTTTTGAAGACCATTCGGGATTGGACCTTGAAAATTATTATTTGCCAGGTTAAGAGAAAGAAGAGTTTTAAGATGAGAAACCCATCTAGGAAAGTTTAGCATGGAAATTGCAGATTCATCAACATAGTTGGATGACAAATCAAGAATAGAAAGGGATGAAAAGTTAACGTAGAGAATTGGAGGAACAGGAGGAAGTTGGCAATATGACAAGTGTAATTCTACCAAAGAAGGGAGTGTGTTTATCACCTCTAACCAATTAAAAACGTTACCAAGATGCACAAGACTTAAATCAAGAAATTCTAGTGAAGAAAGTTGAGAGAGCCAATTTAAATTCTCAACGTTGAACTGGGAATAATAATCATGGAGATTAAGGTAGTTAAGATCTGAGAGATTTCCTAGTCCGTGAGGAATCGTACCTGCAAACCCAGCATCTGAAAGGTCAAGGTGTTTCAAGCTCCCTATCAAGCCAATGAATTTGGGAATTTGAACTCCTCCAAAGTCATTGTTTCGTAGGTCTAAGTACCTCAAATGCTTCAAGCTGACCAATGAAGGATTGATCCTACCACTCAAGATTAACTTCAGATAATCTTCATATTGAGTGGAAGCACCACTAGAAGCAAGATAGTCTGCGAAAGAAATACTTCTTAGACGGAGCTCAATGACATGGCCAGTTACATTGTCACAAATGACTCCACGCCAAGTGCAACAATCCCCTCCAAAACCAGCCCAAGAAGCAAGACGGTTTGAAGGGTCTTTGAGATCATGCTTGAACTTTAAAAGGGCATCTCTCTCAATCTGGCTGCAACCTTGAGTAAAGCTTCCATAGCTGAAGCAAAGACTAACACTTACTACAAGGAGCAAGGAAAGGAGAAGAATGTTAACAGGAATTGAACTCATTGAACCCCGTAGCATATACCTTGTTAAAGCTAAGTATGGTGTGGTGTGCTTGAGAACTCTTCCAATTAGGTGATATATATATATATAAAAACACATTTGTGTTTTACTGTAGCTCAACGTACACATTACTTTGGATTGCGACATCAAAACTACTTTTTTGTTCTTGAGTGGAGAAAATTTATGGTTTTGAGCTTGAGTTTTGTGTCTTTTTCTCTGACCAAGTAACGTTTGGAAACAATGTGCATAACTATTAAAGATTTTTTTTGAGACTCTTAACTCTCTTTTTTTTCTTGTATTGACGGGGAAATTTTAGATTTTCCAATCTAGAGGAACAGTCATGTCATAGAAAAAAAAGTCTGTCTGTATCTTTCTTTCAAATTTTCTAAGGGCAAGCCATGGAGTCCATACTCGACCACCGGTCAAAAAATGCAAAGTGGACAGTCTAAATCCAGAAAATTCTTTCTTTCTTGTGCTCATGAACGTCAACAGAATGCATTATGGGAAAGATAATTTTTCCAACAAATATTAAACTCAATTCCATCTAGTGAGCTCATTTGAAAGACCTGAATTTGAAATCTAAAGTTTGACTGGATCAAATTTCTCAAATATTAATATATTGAATTATGTTTAACCGATCAAGTTATTAGTAACTGGGTTTACTTGTTCATACTCTATTTAAATTCAAACAAGTAGCATAAATTATTATTTTTAAAAAAAAGAAAGAACAAAAGTATATTATTTTAATAAAAATAATTAATTTTATAGCTCATGAGTTGACTCGATTACTTAATGATCTAAGTTCTTTTTTGAGTCCATCTTTTTTTTATTAAAGAAGAAGCTAGTTATTTATCTGTTGTTTCTTAATGTACATGAATATATTGATTTTATTATTATAAATATTGATTAAAACTATTTTAATGATACATCAAATTAGATTTGAGAGAACAATATTAAGAAAACGTTAATAAAAGAACTGCCTTGTAATAAGATTTTTCAAGTCATAAGATTTCTTGATACTGAAAATCACAAGAAAAGATAAATCAGAATACTTTTCTTAACATAATCAAAATATTTAAGTTATCAAATCACCCTGCGGATTAGCAACTATTTTTATTAAAGCATCATTTCATTTCATTTTCCTTTCGATTTTTTTTTTCCTTAGTATTAATTCAAACTATACTAAAAATACTTATAAATCAATATAATATATTTTCACATAAAAAAATAAAACTATACTCTTAAACACTCATACCCTCCAGGTCAAACCAGATTTAATCAATATAATATTAGTATTTTATAGTTTACTTTATAAAGTGTTTATGGAATTCGAATGTTTGAAAATCCTTGGTGCCTTAACTGTTATCTTCACACAGAAAATGGTGGCATTTTCAGAAATATATGTGATCTTAAGAGTTTCACTTTCATATTTAATTCTAAGATATGATTTAACCTGACACAGTCTCTTGAATTTCTAAATTGTTTTTAGCTCTAAATATACCTTTTTTTTCTCAACTTTGTTGCAAATTTTGAAAACATTGCTATTCATATCACTATCTTACTTACAAGAACTGCCTGTAAGAGAAAAAAGGGGCAGTTCACAAGAAAGCATGCCTTTAACTACAATTTGCTTCAAGGAAAGTATACCAGAAAGACTTGCTTTATATATACAAATCAAAGGAGCTGATAACTCGATATGTTTATACAACCCTCATAATCAGACATCACAAGGCCTGTTTCTCCTCCTCGGTTCCCTCGGGAGCTGGGGTGCGCTGCCGATTGCCTCTTCTTGCAAAATACTTTGCAATGAATTCATCAGCCAAGTCTGGATATTTTCCCTTGATAAAATTCTCCAGACATTTGCGGTATGAAAAATCTTGTTTGCAGCCATCAGTTGAGACAATGTAGAAGCACCTGCTCTCCTGGAAATTGCTGTGCCTGCTAACCTGTTAGATTTAAAAAAAAAATATATTGTAATCATATAATGCACATAAAATGCAGATTATGCACAGATGTAAAAGGATGCATCTTGCTATATGCACTGTGCATTTTCAATTTTTTTGTTAAAGCAACAAATGCAAGTGGAGAGGATTTTGCTCCGAAGAAATAAAAGAGTGAAGAGCAAGGTTGGTCCACAGAAAATGACAACCAAGTGGCCTGTGAAAGAGGGCATATCATTCACAAGTGTTGGCTCAAACACCACCAAACATCTGACCATCTCTTGCCCCTCAACCGCAAATTGATGTAGAAAACTGATCCGGATTTCAATACATCCTTGCAAACTATTCAAGTCAAACTAGAATACAAGTTCAAGCAGGAAAAATCCCAACACACTGAATGACAGGTCATTTACAAACACCAACAAGAAAATTCACTTAGTTCAGCTGGTCAAATTAATCATCCATTCTAGAATATAGCCATGTCTCTTGAAATCAGAGGAAATTCATAAGGACAATGAAATGCTGTAATTATGAAAGCAGTTAACACCATTACAATTCATCAAATGGCAAAGAACTTGTAGTGCGGGCAAGCAAGTAATAAAATTGGATTTATTTATTTATTTTATTTTATTTTGAGAATGAAAGAGATTGGACTTTAATAGACCTTGCAACCATCTTATTCAGCAACGCTAAGTAATGAGAGTGGTAGTGATGTAAGAGTGAAGACAAATAATTCATAAATAGATAAATAGAGACCTGTAACCAAATCAGTAACCTCTAATCAAGTTTTCTTTGGTCCTCTGATTATGTCCTGGATGCAATCAATGTTGTGAAGGAAGAAAGCATACCCATAATTGATGCACAGAAAAATAAATTGAAAAAAGAACTAACTTGAGCTCATTCTATCAATTCAGTCGAGGAACTTTCTTTGCAAAGCTCTAACAGATTGAAGTTCTACTTGAGATAACAGATAATATGAGCCTCAAAAGATAAATCCCTTGGCATCAACTACATTGTTATTGTTTTTAGATGACAAAATAACCACATATTTATCCAAAAGACATAGGGCTACAGAATCCTAAACTTAGTGTAGCATGAGGATAGAGAACAACTGAACTCAAGCAAAATCTAACAAGGGAATAGGTCACCCAGAATACATACCGTGACATGATCAATTCCAGCACCCATCTTCACTGCTTTGTCTGGATGATAATGAAAGACATTATCAAGCACATAAGACTGATCATCGGCAGATAATGGATCCCCATCGTTGTACCTTCAAAAGATATTCCATAATAAGAAAATTTACAAAATGGTAGCATGCAGAAAATGGTATAAATGCTGCAAATCTATGAAGAATCAAAAGGGACTAGTCAATAAAAAATACGCTGTGCTATGATGCGCTAGGTAATTACTAACTCTTATTTTTGGAGAATTTATGAGCAAATAGCATAGAAAACATACCCAGTTTGATGCATTATCCTTCTAATAGAAAGCATCAATGGCTCAATATCAGAGAGGATATCCTGCTCTTGAGAAGTGAATACATCTAACCGCTGCCTGGTTGTGGTAAATATTCCACTGGCATTTAAATCCTCATGCGGTTTAGAAGGGCGGTTCCTCTTATTTTTCCAATCTCCATTATTCGATCCCCAACCTCGAGAACCTTCAAAGCGGTCTTTCTTGAACTCTCTACTCTGCTGACCCCATTGCTGATCCCTTCCACTACCATTGCCACCTCCAGAATTTGGCACCCCCCATCCATGAACTGCCTTAACTGGCTCTCTGGGTGAGCCCCAGCCTTCTGAAAGTGCTGGTGACTTTGGTTTCCCCCAACCAGAGGCCGTGCCTTCCTGATTTGAAGATGCCTTGTTATCCCAACCTGACTCTTTCCCTTGCTCCACCAGAGATTGGTTTTCATTATTGTTATTTGTTTCACTTCCGTTGCCACCTGCAGAATTTGGAACCCCCCATTCATGAACTTCCTTACCAGACTCTTTGGACAAGCCCCAGCCTTGTGAATTTTCTGATGACTTTGGTTTCCCCCAACCACTGGCTGTGTCTGCCTGATTCGAAGTCACCTTGTTACCCCAACCACCTGACTCTTTCCCTTGGCCAGCCAGAGATTGGTTTTCAGTCTTTTTATCCCTGCCACCTCCAGAACTCGACACCCCCCATCCACGATCTGACTTAACTGACTCTTTGGTCGAGCCCCAGCCTAGTGAAATTTCTGGTGACTTAGGTTTCCCCCAACCAGAGGCTGTGTCTGCCTGATTAGAAGACACCTCTTTACCCCAAAGTTTATCACCATCAGTATTTTCTGCCCCCCAAGTGGATGCTGCCTTCCAACCACATGCTGCATCTCCCGGAATTGAATTGCCCTTGCTATCCCAACCGAGGGATTCAGTGGTAGCCTCCTGGGTAGTTTTAGAAGCCCAACCAGATATCGACTGGTCCTGAGACATCTTATCATCCCAACCATGTGTCCCTACATCTTGGTCTTCTGGACGTTTGTTTTTGCTTTTGTTTTGTCCAGATTCATCACCATCTGTTACCTTCCCCCACCAAGACTTTGATGCATTTGTCTCAGCAAACTTGTTGTCTCTGTCCTTTCTCCCCCAGGCAGCACCAGCATCCCAATCATTGGACGTGGTAGGTTCTTCTTGAACTTTTGTTGCAAAGCCATTGTGGGGTTCAGGTTTTTTTGTTGCCCAACCAGAAAAGGAATTGGACTGAGCTACATTATTCTCTGAATTCCAGGAGTTATTTGTCGTCCTGGCAGCTGCTGTGTCCCAGCCACTAGAAGCAACATCATTTGCCTCGGCTGTATTCATTCCCAAACTCCAAGGTTTTTCCTTAACAGCTCCATCATTTTTATCAACATCCCAATTTCCAGAGCTTTTAGACCGATCCTTTAAAGATGAAATCTTTTCCCAGTTCGATTCAGCAGGTTGATTGCCTAAAAAGTCTTGAAATTCAGCACTGTCTTCAAAGGTAGGCTTATCAGAACTAGAGTTATGCTCAGGTGACAGGTTCCAGTCTTCATCTTCCAGCATAAGATCATCAACTTCAGCACCTAAACAAGCAGTAACTGACTCTTCTCCACCTGCAGTACTTCTCACCATATTTAGAAAACTGTATACATCCATGCTGCCCTCTGGATTCAAGCATGCCTGAAAAAGAGAGTGACATAATTGGAAAAATGGGCAGAAAATCTGAGCAGAACACAGGGACTAGTGATCTAGCTCTAAAAGCTTCTCGAAAGCAACTTTCCAATTGAAGAAACAGTACCTCTTTTGTGTCCCACAGGACATCAAAGTGTGAACCTGTTCCAACAGTAACATGTTTGCCCCATGCACAAGAAGCAACTATACTTGATAAAGAATCAGTGTGGCACTTCTCTGCAGCCTTTTCAAAACATTTTCTCGGTGTCTGTGTAACATATATAGAGATGGCTCATTTAACAGAGTGACACTGATTATGTGTTAGAGGATTGAAACACACTGAAAAGACTTACAAAGAGTGTGGCCTCAGTAAATGGCACTTGGATATCCAATGATCGAGACAATGTTTTATAACCTCCAGTGTAGAAGCCAATCAAGCTTCCAGCACATGTCATACTGTTCCCGAGTAAAATGAGATGCTCTTTCAGAACACCCTTTGCCACCATGGTCACTGATTTTGAGAGGCGCTGCAAAATCAACTAGTTCAGCCTTTCCATAATGCTAGCAAACACTGGAAACTATGCATAAATTAACTCAGCCTAATGGATCACATGTGAAACAGAACACTATATACTGAACAGATAATTGTCCACCATCACACCTCAAGGTGTATTGCCAAAAATGAGCATCGTAATCTCTCTTTATCCATTAATGATATGTTATCTTGGCAATCTTTTAGAAAAAAAGGGAGATTCTTTATCCATTAATGATATGTTATCTTGGCAATCTTTTAGAAAAGAGGGAGATTTTAGAAAACAAAAGAGAGGGGGTGGTTTGCTGGGCAGGGAAAGTTCAGCACAAAAACATAATTTCATTAACGTGTGCATAAAAGTTTGCACTGCATCATTGCATGAAACATGATTAATTAGAGCCACAGAGAAAACAGCACTATTTACAGAATAGAGTAGTCAAGAAGGTAGAATTTAGGATCAAATTAATTAAAAAGATGTAGATGCATCAGAGATACATATTGTTCAGCATTTGGGGATTGAAATAATAAGGCAATTTTCCATTATCAAGTAGCAGTTTTGTGCAAATAATATCAATGACCAGTTTAGTGATGGGAGGAGAAATTATGAAAAAGTTGCCAAGACAGCCACACCTCTCAAATATAAAGAGGACATTCAAATCCCCCTGGATTCTCAAACATATTACATGATCAAAAACAGAACATGTGAACTAACTAGATGGCAGTTAAAAGACTCCTAAAGGAATAACTCATAAAAGATGCCAAAAAAATTTCAGGCAAAAATGGATTTTCATTTACTGATAGATTAACAAAATTAGTCATGTCCCTGTATAAAAAGGGATCTGATGGATGATTTTATACTGCATATCACAGCATCGTAAGCTAGTTGAAGATGTATCCACATAACATGTGGTGAGGATAGCATTCATAAGAGCCAAATTGAAAAATAGAGGAATGTAGAGAAGGAAAGAAGCCATGCACATCAAACGGTTAAGAATAGACTGCTTCAAAGCAGATGGGAACAATTTGCGTGTTACCTGAACTGCTGTGTCAAATGCACAGGAAACTCCCAACAATTCCTGAACTTGTTTAATCGCATAAGGAATTGAACGTGTGGTGTTGATTAAATGAAGAACTGGAAGACATGAGTCCAAGACTATTCTCCAAGCATCTCCACTTTTCTTAACAACAGATTTCTCCAGAACAATATCCAAAGCCAACTCCCCCTTTTGAGTCCTGGATGGGTTTCTTATCCAAGTATTTGTCTCTGGAGTTGCCCAAATTATATTTGCACAGGAAATTCGATGGTCACCTGCATATTGCAGAGATAGAGCAGATCTCACAGTAAATAATGAATTCTAGCCATGTTGAAATTCGACGTTACATTTATCGATCCAATATATAATTATTTATTTGTGTTCATCATAGAAAGAGAGGAAGAAGGAGATATTCTCTGACAACTAAGGAAGCGAATCATGTTTCAACGGCAACTCAAAAAAATCTACACATGGAAAATGGTTACATATCCATGTGTTGATAAGACTCGCCATGTCTAACCTGTAAATCAACTATTTAAATATCCATGAACATTAAACTAATAATTATGTTTAAATTCTTCACGACACTGAATGGCACCTTGAAAATTCATAAAACAAAACCACTACTGATGTGAATGAAGGTGAATCCTCTTATAACAGAAGCCAACACAAGCATGACAATGTCAAGCATTAAAGGCCTTAGCATGAATCATAGATAATCAAATAGATCAAATTAAAATCGAAACAATAATTCTGCAGAAACTTTTGCAAAAAGTTAAAAGTTATAAACACAGTCCATCAGCAAAATTCTGCTTTATATCACACTTATATAAGAAGCATTGCCTTCTAAGCATATCTCAATGAAATGGAGGACTCAAAATATCATGTTTAACATGAAGTTCATGAAACCAGTCAAATAAAATCTATAACCATGTCCAATTTGTGGTATATGAAGAAAGGACATGTTCAGAACTGAATGAATAGAAGGAAACACTTCATTGAATCATAAAGCTTCAAGAAGAGAGTAGTGTACGACCAAATAATCGATGAGTAGTATGCTTTATATTGCCAAAAGACTGTCAGGCACATGAGTGCCAGTATGCAGCAATTTCTTGCAGTATTGCAACCTTATGGTCTATTTTTAGGACAAAACAAAACTCTGAAACAAGAGCAATTGCTATAGTGGTTTGTGAGTAGGAAGACGGTGAAATGAAATTATTTCTCACTTATCATTGTCATTGTTTAGAAAGTTGGTCTGTGATTTCTTTCCTTGCAATTGAATGGATATGGCTTGCCCCGATCTCAAGCTTCCAGAGATATGGACAAGGTATATGAAAGGCATATGTGTTATAGCTTTCAGAGAAATTACTCCTTTTCAAGTGGGTTATTTGTTTGAATAAAGAAATTTATAACAATTTCTTTGGAAAATAACTACACTGCAACTTGGAGGGAAAAGAAACATAAAACGAATATCATGACATGCCAAACAACAATGATCTGATTCTATTCATCAACTTTCAACACCAAGTCAATATTGTTAAATTTTCTCTCTTTGGACAGAAAGGCAACAGGCATGCAATGGCCTAAGAACCACAAGCATTGATACTGCTGCACCATGTTCTCTTGGAGCCTCTCTGTACAGAATGCCTTATGCTAATTGTCAAACCAATATAAACTGAACAAAGACAGATAGGAGAAGAAATTAACAATTCCATACTTCTGAGCACAATTATCAAAAATATCTGATCCACACGGCCCATAGAAACATAAGCAAACATTCTTCATGACATATAAAACAAAATTATCACAAACCTTTGATGATTGTTTCCAGCAGAACTGGGCAAATCATGTCAGCAAGAATGTTTGAAGTCCTCTCCAAATGAACATCATCGGCACCTTGCCAGAAGAACATCAAGCATGGTGATTCATCTATACATTGCTGGAAAGAGCAACTTTCACTGCCAAGGAGCACAAAATCAAAGAGAGAAGTAAGTAGCCATTTCAAGCACATAACAACTTTGCTGCCAAGTAAGAAGCAGAAAATAAAAGATAGAAGTAAACTGGTGTTTCGAGCCATTTAAGTAATAATGTTTCTAGTAATATTATATGCAAGATAACAATCAAGTACAACCGTGAAAAGGGAGCAGCTATAGGTAAGCATTCCAAGTAGGCTAATATACATCTAGTGGCCATGTAGTAGCACCTAGCCTATCAAGTGCCAGCGCGCTTTGAACTTTTTCAGTGTATCAGCACCTAAGCTACATTTTGAGTCATTAATTTTGGCAATCTGGCTCATGCAATGCTGTGATCCCAAATGGACCTGTCTCTGGATGCATGAGTTCAAATTACACTCATACCTCTAAGGTATTATCTTCTTCACCTCATTAAGCATTAACCTCTTCCACACCTTCTTTAATGATGTAAAATACCTAAGCTACAGATTGGGTCTTTAACAGTGTATCACTCCAGAGAGACCATAAAAAACATTTTTTGGGCTGCACAGTTATGATCAAGAGATGCAAAAGCAACCAATTCAAGCTACACACCCTAGATAGCCGTTCCATGTCATATAGAAACTCTGGTAACTATGAACTTCAAGTGAAATTAGATGAAGTAAACCAATCTCATGCCAAGGTGGTAAATTTATAGGTAATAGTAAATCAGAAAATAAGAAGGGATGGCAAAAATAACAGAAAAGAAAACAAACTATCTCACCAATTCAATTTTATGACTTATGTCTTGAGACAAAAACAAATTCATGCAAAGCCTTCGCATTTTTCATGTGTGTTTTGTGTGTGTGTGTGTGTGTGTGTGTGTGAGTCTCAAGGTAATACTTTTCATTGTATTGGGAAAACTTCAGCATCTCACTTCTAACACAGCCATAAATTTTTGATGATGAATGTAGCTGTGTCTCTCCATGTGATCTCTCCAACTGTTATAATTTTCATATTTATCATCTCCCTTCATAGGTGAACCATATATTTTATTTGACAGTTTTATCAATCAATCACCATTCATCAAGTAAATGCGAGACTGCTAAAAACCAAATCTTCACAAAAAGAAAACACAATCCAATTAACCAAATTTTTGAAGACTCGCTCTTCTTTCAGGCAGCATGTCATCTCATTTCAGAAAATTAATTGTAAATGATGGGGACTTTCAAGACCACAATTATTGACTTCATGCAAATTTAGATTGAATTGAGAAACTAACCTGACCAACAAAATTGTCTTCTTAAAAAGATTGCCAACTTTTTTCTTCTTTCGAAATGTGTTGACAGTCTCTTGGCACTTCTCAAGAATCACCTGAGCAGTAATGTTCAAATCTTGCAACTTCCTCTGTATAAAATAAAGCTTCAAATTACTAACAAAAGAAATAAGTTTAACAAGAAGACCCAAGTACTTCATAGATAAAATATGCCACCTAAAATGCTTCAGAAACAAGAGTAGTAACCTTATCAAGATGAACATGACCAACAAGGCCTGCATCACTTCCAAAACTTTCTGGTATCTGTTGACTCTTGTATCTGCTTGTAAGAAGCCATCAGAACTCTTAATCTTATATCAAGCATATTGTTACTGATAAATATCTCACCGTTGGAGTAAAATAGAATAAATGATATAAAAAGCAAAAACAAGGGCAAAAAATATAAACAGGGGAATAAATAGAAAATTGATTGACGCACAGTTTGAGAACTGGGCATCCAAAGGATGTGGCACAATATCAATGAAGGAAAAAGAATAGAGCATATGGGACAGCACACATCCTTTCATTTGATTCTAAACAAGAAAGCAAAAAAGACATAAAAAATGCAAGGGCAGAACTCACTCAATCATAAAACACTTGGCAATATCTTTAAGACTGACTTTTTCCAAGTGATTCTTGACCAAATATGCTGCTCTTTCTTGGCAATAATTTCTACCACAGCCACAGTCATTCAGGTATAAAATCACACGTCGATCAGCTAGGTCATTCTTGAAACCAACTTTGCAAAGAAGTATTTCCTGAAAAGAAATGAAATGTTAAGAAAGATCTGTAGCATTACACTGCAGAATATGGCAAAATAAACTTCTACGAGGATGAAGAATTTGCATAAGGCAATGGCTACCTTCATCATATCCCAAGAGCAATTGCTACTTGGAGTAGAATCAAGAACAGCCTTATATGCAGGATTGGACATTGCAGTGGCAGCTAAGACGCCAACAGGTTCACCAGCTGGGAATAAACTTTGGGACTCAGTTCCCACCTTCACACCATACTCGAATTGGATGATTGAGTTGCTGCTGACATTTCTTACAGTGCCATCATAGCAAATTACCACATCCCGGAGGATGGCCATTAGGTTTTTGAACAATGTTCCTGGCTCAGACAATCCTCTAGATGAGCGCACAATGACTTCTCTCGTAGAAATGGAATGAGCCATCTCCTCATATGCATCCAACCCATGAAAAAAACTGTTTTGAATCAAGCCATACTGGGCAGAAGGATAATCAAACAAATTGGCAGGATATTTGCTCAGAAAATGGGAGGCCAAATCTTCAACAAGAGTTTTCGAGTAAAGTTTTCCCCTATCAGAAACTTGCAAGCCCAAGAAGCCAATTTGCTGAACAACCTTAGTAACAGCTGCATCGCTCTTAGAGTCAATCAAATAACCCAAGGCAGAGGAAGTTAAAATGAATTCTCTAACTGGCTGTTTCACATCCCGGATGTGATTCTCCACTTGCAACTCAACCAGTTCATTGAAGGTGGATCTTAAATTACAAAGCAAGGGAGAAATGGCCTTGAAACTTTCTGGGATCCTTTGTTTGACTGCCCGAGAGATGGAGAAATCTTCCAAACTAACACTGAAGCCTTCAGAGAACAAATTTTCCATCAGCATGGGCTGCAAGGAGTTAAAGAACTTGAGCACTGCACCAGAACCCTTCTCAAAGAACATTGAGATCAGAATTTCATTAATTACTGATGCCACAACATCCCTGTTGAAATCAACCTTCAAAAAATTACTGTTGATGATCAAGAATCTCTCTCCAGAGCAGTTGAAGCATGCTGGTAAAGCCATCTGGAGAATCTGATGTGCAGTCCAGTGTGGGAAAAAACAGTTGACCTTCAACAAAGCTGGTTGTGGCAAATAAGGTGATATAAACATTGCTAGTTGCTGAGCAGCTGATTTGCCCAAAAAGCAGGCCTTGAACATCATCTTCAATGACAAAAGCGAATCTGTTGTCAGCTGTAAATTCAGATTGCCACTATGGGAGCTAAGCAATTGTTTCTCCACTGAGAAAAGCTCCAAGACTTCAGCTTTCGCAGCAAGGGACTGAGGATAGAATAGGTGAACGCAATCACCATCAAAATCAGCACTTAAAGGCCCACATATCAGAGGATTAATCTTAACTGCATGATCATCATGAACATACACTGAAAGTGCTTGCAATGAATGTTTGTGAGTTGTCGGTGGTCTATTAATAAAGACAATGTCTCCATCCATAATCCGCCTATGAACAACTTGCCCAGGTCGAAGAAAAGTATGACCCTTGGAACCTTCCCTTAGAGAGTAGGTGGAAGAACCATCCTTGTATGTCAGGCACAATTTGTTATCCACAAGCTCTTGTAGATATCTCATGTTATGCACACTGACCCTCTCCTCGAATGTAATTCTTTGAGCAATCTCATAGGGGATCCCAACTTGGTTCACTAGTGTGTACGCATCTCCAGTTATGACACTGCGAGAAGAGAATCCAGAGCCTTTTCTTATAAACAGAGTCCTCATCTTTTCAAGCCATGCTTTGGTTGTGGATTCGCTGGATTCCTTTTTTACCCCATAACGAGTATCTACATCACGGGATGTCTTCGTTGTGCCCCTAACTTGAAGATACTGATCGACCATTGATTGCAAGGAAGTAGCTTCATCTTTGTGTGCATCAAAATTTGGTGCACCTGACCGTGAGCTTCTGATCACTTCAGCTTGCTTAAGAACTTTCTTAAGCATGGATATAGAGAGATCCTGAAAACAACATGAAAGCAATAAGTCAATGATGAAAACAAACATAGCAGCAAGGTAGAGAACCCAATTTAGTATGTAAATAGCTTACTGAAGACATGACAGTAATTCCATCTGAAACAACTGGAACTGATAGACAGTTTGGAGGGACAGGTAACTGTTGTAGGATATAACCATCCTGGGGGAAATATCCTTTTCCACTTAGCTTTTTTCTAGTCTCCGCAGGAATTCTCTTCAGAATTTGCATGACCTGTTGTGTATTGCAGTCAACCCCACACAAACCAGATAGAATGATGATGGTGGAGAGACAGAGAGAAAGGGAAAGGGAAATTTATATCAAAAACCAACTTCATGTCTTCTCTAAATCTCTATGATAAGATCTCAGAATCTACTGAAACAAGTAAACAACAGAGTATATGCTAAAAAAGTGAATGATTTGATGCATACGAATGCTGTTTTAAAATCTGATGCAAACTACTTAACAAGAGAACATCAGAGTGTATGCTGAAAAGGTGAGTGATTTGACACATACAGGTACTGTTCTAAATCTGAATCCTGTATAGGTAACTCACTGAGGCAATGAGGTAACTCATTTCCAGCCATGTGAGTAAGAAAGAAGACCAAACAAAAACTGTTTGGACAGGCAAGCATTGGCACACATGCATATATGAAGCACCAAACAAATCTGGATGCACACCACCTTGCTGTAAGCATGTACATGTATGAATACATTTCAAAAGTGATGAAAACTGAACACAGACATCAGGGGGTCAGGACTATACCACTCAGCAACAAAAAATATCTCCTCCATCAATAAAACAAACTAGATTGGAAACTAGAGACCCTGCGAGTTCAAGCCATCTGTATTCTCATAAAACAACTAATGACCCCAATACCAAACAGCTTCATCTATCACGCTTAAAACAAATGTGTACTAGAAACAAACCTCACAGGGGAGCAATGGTCGTGTAAAGTCATCACCATAGCGAAAACCATATCTTTCTAGGAAATTCCAGCAACCATCCCTTAGTCTGGACCTAGAAGGCAGCTTTAGTTCTAAGAAACAAGCGCCATCTGTATTCTTAACCTCTCTAATAGAAATTTGTGCACACTCCTGTAACAAAAAGAAATAGGTAAAATCAGATATAAGCAAAGATTTTTTATCATGTATTATGTAACTTGAGGATCTTGTGTGCCAAATCACAAATGAAACCGAATCCCAAAAGGTACAAAAACAATAAATCTCAGCACTCTATTAAACAGGGAAAAAAATAAAAATCGGTAGGGAGAAAGGAGAAACCAAAGAAAGGGGGGAGGAAATACAAGTTAAGTTCTAAAAGTTATGTTATCTGGGAATCCAGGAAAAAAGATCCAGCTACATTCACAACCTGGAACGACCATAAATCCAACTGCATCACCAAAAGGTACACAAATAATAAGAGACACAAGGATAAAAAATAACCAATGACTCCCCTTTCCTCTACAAAAATGCACCATCCCTCTTTGGGATCAAAATTTCTCATATACCGATGCTCTCTCCTTCCATATATAAGGAACCATTATTTGTATGATTGATCTAACACGCAATCAAGGTAAACTTTGGGAGCTTAAAATTGTAGGAACACATTGGGGCCCTAGAACAAAACAGTCTGCGAGAGAGGAGAGCAATTTAAAGCAAGCATGTTTATAAATAAATAATATTGATGCGGTAACTTAATGTGTAACGCCTGTTCAGAATTAGTAAGCAGAACAAGCGATAGTGCATATTTCTTTCTACAAATAGAATGAAGAGTAAATGGCACTTTTATACTCACCTCACAGCATGAAAGCAACCGTTCAGCCACACCATTACTCTTGATTTGAATCTGTTAATTATAAAGTCAGGGTGGGAAATAGGAAGAAACATATTAGCAAATAGTATTAAGAATAAGGTGCACAACGACCCCATTTTAACTGATTGTAAGTCAGAAAAACAGAGGTGTGTTTCCTTAAAGTTCTCTTCATCCTTTCCTTCATGGTAAGTCAGGTTTTACACTTCTTTATACATCATTTGCAATGATTAAAGGAAAAATTATCTTGTAATCCAATCATAATAACTGATTGGGTTCTATATGCCCATGCTATTCACAACCATCATTTTTCCTTTCCCTTCTTTTTGTCGTCTTTACAACAGTATCAAGGAACAAAAGGAATGTACTTAACATATATATATCAAGTAAATATGCGACGCGCAAACCTTTATCCTTGCTCCCTATTATGTTTATGCCTATTGAACTCCATCAACATGGACACCAAGAGAAAGACTACGCATCATGACTCACATGTAGATTCAATGTGTTTCATTAAAAATTTGAAAATTGATGAAACAGAAGAAATGCTCAATTTGGGAATACCTTGTTCCTTTTTAACTTTAAGCACTTCAAACATATCAAGCTCAGCATTCGCTTCAACTCACTAATATGGCTAGGATGATATATAGGAATTGGCAAGTGGATGAATCCAAAATGACCTGGAAGTGGAAAAAAGAGCAAATTCAAATTTTTTTTCAAGAAAAATCATATAAAACAGTGAAAAATCATACACGCACACACACATGTGATCAAGGAAAGATATTGACCTTCACATTTTCCTGGTTCAGAAGTGCCACAAGATTCACATTTGCCAAATTCAAGTGGCAAACCAAGGAAGGGATTAGTCAGCTGACTGGAATGGCTGATAGGGCAATCACTGATGGATGCTGTACACTGTCAACAAAATTTGCACGGGCATCAATTTATAACAATTAGAGGATTTGAAGCTAGAAATACAGTGAATGCCAGTTAGAAATAAATTGTAATCCTGGCAAACATGCTGAAAAGTGAAAACTTATTAATCAAAAGTGAATTTTACATTAATAACATCATAACTGGTGCCTTGAAATAAATTTTTAATAGACTCTAGAGGTACTCTGTTAGCAACAAAAGGTACCTCTACGTTCAAATGTTGCACATCAATCCGAAGAAACAACAAATGATTCAAGAAAACCATTACACCAATTGAAATGCTTTAAATAACATGAGCAAGCAAACAACCAAGACAGAATTCTACTTACAATTTCCTTCTGAGTTGCCAAACCAAATCTGATTCCAGTTATCTCCCCATCAAAAATGCTTGATTGAGAATTTTCATCCATATTTCTTTAACTGTTACCTCAACCTATGCTGTAAACATAATTGCCAAAAAGAAGTCAGATACCACAGAAAGACAAGAGCGCTTTAAAATACCCAAATAAACATTTCAACTTCTAGTTGACAAATGGATAAATAAATTAGAAGATTTCACTGATTAAAATAGAAGAACCATAGGCACTATCATGCATAGCAATCTGAAAAAATCATGTATAACCAAAACCAAAACTTAAACAAGGAATAGAAATGTTGCAAGCAAAAGGGACTCGTTAAGGAGGACTCAACTCATTGGCCCAAAAACACATGCAAATATACAAAACACAGAGATAGTTTATAAAAATCCCAGCACTGGACGTGCTCATTTCACTTTTATTGTTAAATTCACGGACTAGGAGTGAAAAGCATTAAAAAAACTACGTACAAAGAAAAGGTGTTGTATTTTTGTCAATTGAAACAAACATATATGGAAAAAAATAGCACAGAGAAGTAAGGATCATAAAAAAAAAGCTAAAATAGAACAAAATGATAATTTCTTTGTTCTTTCTGAGTTACAACTAACTCAAAACCAAAGAGCAATAAAACATATTAATTTCGGTCCTCTCTTTGTCATTTCCTCAGCTTTCTCGGGAACCAAACACAGTAAGAGTCATGCAATAACAAATAAAAATTAGAAAAGTTAAAAATAATAGCCCAAATACCTGATAAATTCCAAAGTTTTGCCTTTACCTCGCCTCTCTGCTTCTGTCGGAGAAAAAATAAACCCCAAAAAATCAGAGCCCGAGAACACAAAATAAACCACAAATGCATTTACCATACACTTAGAGAGAGATGAGGCAGGAAATTAAATAAAAAATGAAAGAATAACCCAAAAAATCTCACGTTTTATTCTTCTGTTTAATACCCAAAAACAAAAATCATACAAGGCAAAAAACAAAAACCCAGAAAAAATTTCCAGACTTTCGTGCATATTCCCTCTCTTTCTCAGCAACCAAACACCTCAAAACAAAACACAAACAGTAAAAAATTTCAAAACTTTCACTCACTTTCCCTCTCCTTCTCAGCTCCCAAGCCCAAAATGCATTAACATAATAAGACCCACAAGAAAATCTTGTCTCCCTCGCTCCACTTTCGACTTCAAAATTGTGACCCGGAACCTAAAATTTAAACTCTTTAAAATGTAAAGAAAACAAATAGGCCAAATGGGTTTTGTACCATGAAGGTCCTGAGTAAAAGAGAAACTTTAAAACGTACTTAAAAAGAGGAAACACGAAAATGGGTCTCTCTCTCTCTCTCTACCCCGCTCTCCCTGCCTTTGCTGTACTCTCTCTAAGTGTGAATTGTTTTGACTTGTTTTTGCGCTCTCCCTGCCTTTGCTGTACTCTCTCTAAGTGTTAATTGTTTTGACTTGTTTTTGTTTGGACTCTGCAGAGAGAGAGAGAGAGAGAGTTGCATGCAGAGGAATTACTTTGACATAAATACAAATTATTGGGTTTATTTTCTTTATTATGTGAAATAAAATAAAATTTGATTTTGGATTTAGCTTTAACGATTTCAAATTTTGTTAACCTTTTGGGACTTGATAAAATCTCAAATCTCAATCATTCATTCTGATATAGTGTTAAAGTTAAGGATGCTGATTAGATTTTAACATCCTCTGAGGAACCGACCAAAATTTCTTAACAGCAAAAAAAAAAAATATATATATATATATATATATATATATATATATATGTGATGTCATTAAACTGGATAAGAAGACTAATCTTGAAATTTTTTTATTTGATTTTTTTTAGTATAAATTTTTAATTAAATTATATGAATTAATTTTATATAAATCACTTTATTTTATAGGTTAAAAGGTCACCGCATAACCCGTAAAAGCATCACCTAATTTATAAAACAACATAAAGATGAAAGCTTTTTGTAAGTGTTGAAATAATGGTGTATTAGATGACACTGATTACGTTACAACTCAATTTATGAATTTTATTGGGTTTAATAATTTTATTTTTTAAAATAATTTTTATTTAATCATATAATAAAAAATAGATAATTATTATCTCAAACATCGATTTTAAAATAAATATTTATTCGAGACCGTGATAACTTTTAAAAAAACATAAAAAAACACTTTTAAAATTTATGTTTTAACCCGTTCCACATTAAATGATGAAATAAAAAAATACAATTTTTAAAAAATTATTATCAATGTTAATTAGAAAGCCAAATTGCCCTTAAAATCACAACTAAGCTCTAAAATCAAGCTTTAAGTGTGAAATTAAAAATAAAAAAATAGGCAAAGGTTAAGTGTTGTTTTGCTTCCAAACGTTTCCAAGTGGTTAACTTTTTAAAAAAACAAGTAAAAAGATTATAATAACTTCTATCATTTAAAAAATGTGTATTATGCTATATCTATCGGTGTTTATAGTAAAATAAAGATAAAGTATTAAGGAGTATTTGATAATAATTGTTTTTAAAAATATTTTTAATTTAAAAATATAATATATATATATATATATGTGTGTGTGTTTTTAAAAAATTATTTTTAAAATTAGAAATATCAAATTAATAAAAAAACATAAAATTTTATTTTTTTAAAAAAAATCATTTTTTTTAAAACTCCAGTTAAATAGGGATCAATGTTGCTTATTGGTGTTTTTTTTAAAAGTAATTATAAATAATCAAATTGATAGTTTTTATTATAACTTAAATATTAATGTTCCTCTTTCTTCGAAATATCTCCTAACATACCCTTTTATATTTGAAAAACATGAGAGAGAAAATAAAGACAGTGGAGCTCAGCACTCACCCAACTCTAGTTGAAGTTTAACCATGGTTAAAATTTTGATATTCCAGAGTCCTTTTCCGTTACTTTCAGAAAAACAACACACTAAGATTATTTAATTCAGTTAGAAGTACCATGCCAAGTGTATGAACCACGTGGATACAGGGTGGATTAATCTAGTCAGGTAATTAAGTCGAAAATTGGCAGGTGTAAGTGTGCGCTTGTCATGCTTATTTGTTAATTAAATCAAATTAAATTAAAAAAAATTAAAGGAGCTAGCGATTTTATTTTAACCCAGTAGAGAGATCAATTGTAATAGTGTTCTGCAGTGATCTCTCTCTCTCTCTCTCTCTCTCTCTCTCTCTCTCTCTCTCTCTCTCTTGTTGTTTCAGTTTTTTTTTTTCTTTTTGGACACTCAGATTTATTTATGACATGGGCTTTTAACACTGCGTTTTGCATATCTACGCATGAGAATTTTGATATGTTGAGGAAATATTACATTGTTTCGTTAATGCTTGATCTTATCTAAAATTTAAATTTATTAATTTAAAATAATTAAAGCTTTATAGACGAAATTTAAAGCATGGAAAAATATTCAATCGCTTAAGTTTTTTTACCATTAGGGATTGGATTGTATGAGCAAGGAAAATGTCTATTTTTTTTTTTATTTACCAACTTTTTTTATATCTAATTTTTTTTACATTGTATTTATTTAAGATTAGACTTAATAATTTGTTTCGGTTGCTTAGATATGAGATTCTCGTAACATCGAGGAAAAATTATGGAGCTCGGTTGTAATAACCCGGCCCAACCTGTTGTATATTGTCCGTTTTAGACTTTACCGCCCTCACAAATTTGTTCTTGATAACCACACTTGACCCCAAAATACATCTGACAAGTCAGCAACCAGCATTACTAATAAGGCCACCTACCTAATTTTCACCCGTCGATGTGAGATATTACAATCCACTCCCCTTAATGAGCCTGACGACCATGTCGGCACAACCAGACAGCTAGTGAAGTCGGCTTCCCAAAACGCGCCTGACAGGTTAGCAACCAGCACCACTAATAAGGCTAGTTATCTAATCATCAGCCGTCGATGTGAGCTATTACATCGATTAATGTTTAATTTGACAAAATAAAAATAAAATAATGTTGATATGAAACAATTAAGGTTTTAAAGACCGAGTTTAAAATTAAAAAAATATGAGGGGCTAAAATGAATGACTGGCATGGGCAACCCACCCACGCTCCAGTGTATAAATTTGGGCATGTTTGAGATTGTTGTAATGGTTGCGGTTCAAAGTGTTTTTTACTTAGAAATACATTAAAATAATATTTTTTTTATTTTTTAAAAATTATTTTTTAGATCAGCATATTAAAATAATATAAATATATATAAAAAAACAATTTAGTAAAAAAAATAAAATTTAAAAAAACACGATTTGAATAAATTCCGAAACAAATTCAAAATAAGCTGTCGTGGTTTGGTTGAGCATACAACTTCCTTATATGTTAGAATACCGCCATTGTTGGTGGCATTGAAAGTGGCTCGGTGAGGGCTTTCATGGGAGGCGGCATGTGACAATGTAGCTCAGGTGACTCTTTTTTTTTTTCCTTTCCTTTCTTTTGTCTCTTTTCTCTTTTATTTTCACTGTAATTCTCTCCAAAGCCTGTTATTTTGTTTTTAAAATTTCTGAGCAGCCAAACACGTCAAAACAAAACACAAACAGCAAAAAATTTCAAAACTTGCACTCACTTTCCCTCTCTTTCCCAGAACCTAAAATTTCTGAGCAGCCAAACACGTCAAAACAAAACACAAACTGTAATTCTCTCCAAAGCCTGTTATTTTGTTTTTGACTTGAGAATTGTGACCCAGAACCTAAAATTTAAACGCTTTAAAATGCAAACAAACACAAATAGGCCGAATGGGTTTTGTGCCGTGAAGGTCCTGGATAAAAGAGATAGCTTTAAAACGTACCTACAAAGAGAAAACACGGAAATGGGCCTCTCTCTCTCTCTCTCTCTGCCCTTGCTGTACTCTCTCTAAGTGTGAATTGTTTTGACCTGTGTTTGTTTGGAGACTGCAGATAGAGAGGGGGAGAGAGTCGCATACAGAGAAATTACTTCGACATAAATACAAATTATTGTCTTTATTTTCTTTGTAAATAAAATAAATTTTGATTTTGGATTTAGCTTTATGGATTTCAAATTTTGTTAACCTTTTGGGGCTTGGGTAAATTTCAATGATGCATTTTGACTTGTAGAATTTACAGTAATTTTTTTTTCATGACAAGAAATTCAGGCCTGTACGTGAAACTTCAACAATGTATTATTGATAACCATCTAGGTGGTGGTTAAATGGTAAAAGTTTAGGATTAAGAGATTTATTACCTTTATGGTCTCAGGTTCGAGCCCTGTGGTTGCTCATATGATGACCACTGGAGACTTACATGGTCGTTAACTTCAGGATCCATGAAATTAGTCGAGATACACGCAAGCTAGCCCGGACACACACGTTAAACTATAAAAAAAAAACAATGTATTATTGATTCATTTACGGATATTAATTAAATTATAATAAATATAGAATCGATCATCCATCATCTAACACATCAAACACCAAGACTGGAACTCTAGGCTACTGTGTTTGTTAATTAGGAGTTTTGGTGGAGTTTGACTAAAGTATCCTTATTGTATTGTTGTTCATATCTTGATTGCTAGGAAAAATTATGTAGTATTAAGCTATATTTATAGTATGAGAAATATAGATATTATGGGATGAAAAAAATATATTTATGAATTAATAAGAAGGGATAAGAATATTTTTTTATTTAAAAAATACTTTTTAAATTTTACAACACAGGAAGGAACGAAGAACGGAAGAGTTTGTTACATCTTAGAATATTTAAATAACAAAAAACACCATAAATACAAGGATATAATTAAAATATTTAATTTTTATTTATTTATATCTACACTTCCCAAGAATTATCACAACTTTTTATATATAAAAAAACTAGAAGACTCTGAAAATATTGATTAAAAAAAATAAACTAGAAAAAAATATTCCATTTAAATATAAAAAACTAGAAAAACATCACAATAAAGAATAAAAAAATAAAATAGAAAAATATATGTTTTCCTAAAATAGCTACTACATCATTTCTCTTTTCTTTTAAATATATTGATAATTACAGCCTAAGCATTATTTTTTGATCCCAGAAGTAAGTATAATTTTAGGATTTGATTCTATAAATATTGGATATGGAATCAACTGATTTAGAAAGTTTGTTTGAAAATGTGATGGAAGTTTATTTCTAAAGTATTTTTTATTTAAAAATATATTAAAATATTTTTTATATTACTATATAAAAATGATAAAAAAACATAAAAAAATATTAATTTAAAACTAAAAAAATTTAATATTTTTAAAAAACACAGATAAACCACAAAGTCAAACAATTTCTTAATGCTTGGTCTAGGTACAGCATTCTCAAAGGTATAGTTCAAAATTAACCATAGTTGAAAACACTGTAATAAATGTTGCTCTTTGATGTTTTATTACAGAAATTATAAATAATCAAATTGATAATTTTTATAACTTAATAATGGAATATTAATGAATCGTAACTTAACTGATATTCATGTAACATCTATGTTCCTCTTTTTGCCTGTCCTTCTATTTTTAAAACAGGAGAAAAATAATAATAGTGATATTGTAGCTAATACAGTGTAATGTGTTTTTTAACAAAATATTTTTTTGTATCTTTGCAGTAGAGCATTAAAATCATAAAAAATACCTAAAATAACACTAATTTAAATTCTTTAAACAAAAAATAATTTTAATTTAAAAACAACAAGAACTTTTTTATGCACGAAAGAGAAACAAAATTGAAATGGCATGATGCAAGTTATTTGGTGGAGTGCTCCAGTGATCGATCTGTTGATGGTTAAAAGATTCGTTGCTCCTCCTGACTTTGATGTTTACAAGCTACATTTTGAGCTACATAAATGTCCAGGTGATCATGCCTTGTTGGAAGATTCTACATGCTTTGCTGATGAGCTTGATGGAAGCAAGGATTTGGGGAATCTTCAGCCCTGGGTGATAGAAACATTGAGAGGTTTGATCTAGGTGATTGTAAGAGCAATTTCCCCCACTACTTTTGTTGGGTAGTCCTTGATGGTGGCATGTGAGTTCAGTAAGGTGCTTTAGTCTTAGAAATCAACATTATCTACCGGTACTCAGTTTTTGATTCGAGACTTTCAGGTGTTCAAGAGAGTGGGGTGGCATACTTCGACATGTGAATAATTCATAAATCAGAAAGCAAACTATTACTGCTTTACTATTAGTTCCATGTTGAACATGGAGAAATGCTGGAAAATGGTGTCGAGGTCGATGTCTTTTCCTTCTACAGCCTTGGATACAGGAGCATTATGCACAAGAAGCATGGTATGTGTATATCGTTGGCTTCCAGATAACCCCTCTTTAGTCTGTTCTTCTCCCGGCTGGTTTGCCTTCGCTGATAGAATGTTTGTCTCCCTTTCCTCCGATGCTACCATGCTAAATATTTTCATGCTTGGGGTATTCTTGAAAGCCTTCCGGTGATACAGAATGCCTTTTCCTCATCCCCACACTTGACAGGGCAATCTTCTTCGTATTATGTTACAGCCACCATGGATTCAGCTGGGGAAGTTTCCTTTCATAAATCTTGGCCAACCTAGTGACCCTGAACCTGGTTCGTACGAATCAACCTGTTACCCGGGCCTTCAACCCCTGGGTTGGGTGAACACCCAAAATTTTATGCTTCTACTAATAGAAGCCTTAGATAAATGAGAACATCTTTCTGCCCAGAAAAGCCACATGGAAGTTATTTTTGAGAAGAAACCCTTCTTTGTACAGGATAAAAGTTACCCAGTGGAGTGATCATGAGATCTTTTGCTGGTGTTTATGACGTTCTTTGCTCTTCATGTTGCTCAAGAATCAAGATGGCATGCTTCTACAGCCGGATGAAGATCGATCGGTTGAATGCCCTTCCTTACAACACTATTGTTGTGTGTGGTCCCGCACCATGTGATGAGGGGACCACCACATTAATCAAGAAGAGAGGCAGCTGGCTGCCTCTTTAATTTAAATGTGTCTGCCACTGTAGAAGGCAGACGAGAGAGAGGGAGAACAAATTTGAACGAGAGAGCAGAGAAAAACCGAGAGAAAGAAAGAAGAGGAGGCAGCAGAGCAGTCTGTCTTCTTTCTTCGATTTCCAGTTCGTTCACCGTTGGATCGGGCTGAGATTTGGACAGCAGCTTCTAGACACGTTACTCTTCATTCTGAACGGTTGGATTGAAGATTGGTGGTGTGGAAGCTGGTCGTTTTGACAGAAAACGGGGCTGTCAGTGTTGTGAGCTTTTCTCTAACATTACTCTCTTTAATCTTGTTGTAATCCGAGAATAAGTTGTTCTTGATGATATATTTGTTGTAGCCCTTAGTTGAATCTGAGGAAGAACAATTGTGAACCCATTATTTGTGATAGTGGAAGTTTTTAGGTGGACTCCGGTCCCGTGGTTTTTCCCGCATCGGGTTTTCCACGTAAAAATCTTG